>JGI11944J13513_1000389_pt1 | contig 45193 bp, 42 predicted proteins | sample TerdegcoTASludge_FD_13513 | JGI IMG/M metagenome (IMG submission 13513) | reverse complement strand
AGGTTGTCTTTATTTCCCTGACCGATGGAGATCTGCGCCTTGCTTCCGCTGATTCCCTCGACGCCTGTGAGCATGGTGCCGGTAAAGTAAACTATTGACTCTTGTTTATATAGTAGTAATGAGTTATTATATGACTATGAAGGGAGGCATTATTTATGTATATTGAGGCGTCAGCCACCATCAGAAGCAAGTATAACGAGATTGCAAAATTGTGCAAAGAGAGCGGCGAACCGGTGTATCTTACCAAGAATGGCAAAGGCGATTTGGTTGTGATGGACATCGCAGCTTTCGAGCGTCGTGCCAGGGAGCTTAAGCTGGCTGAGGATTTGTTCGCCATTCGTTCGGCCCGCATGAACGGGGCTAAAGGACATTCAATAGCGGAAGTCAGGGGAGTTTTAAGCGAAACTATCGAAAACGCGAAGAAGGAAAAATAGATGGGTCAAAAGAAGTATGAAGTCATCATCTCAGACGCTGCCCTCAATATGCTGGACAGTCATATCGATTTCCTGGCGCGGGTTAATGTAAATGCCGCCCGCAGGACAATGGATGAGATCCTGGACAACATTGAATCACTGCAATTTAATCCTGAACGATTCCCATCTTATGAGAATAGATTCCTGACCGACAGTCATTACCGCAAAATGTTGTCTGCCAAGAGGTACTTTATTATCTATGAAATAAGCGGAAACAATGTTTTTGTCGATTATATCGTGGATTGCCGGCAAGATTACGACTGGCTGATTATTTCTTGAGGAGTAAAACGGCAAGATACAGGTCACTGCTGTTATTTATGGCAAACTTGATACCTTTAGGAGCGCCCTGAAAAATATTAGCGATGACCCGTATGCCGGGGAACCAAAAACCGGGGACCTGGCTGGGATATACTGTACAATAAGCCCTTGCTGCATCCCGACGGCAGTTTTGACGTCGCTCGGTTTATGGACCCTCGTTGCAAAGCTTCTCCCGAAAAAGTTCAGGCTGCCATCGACGGATTGATGTGCTCTGGGCAGGCTCAAAAGCTCAAAATCATCCGTTCCCACATGGATAGCTTGGAGCTTTGAAAGTCCAACCTTGAATCCGTCATTCTCTCGCTTGCCGAACAGTTCCTCGCTCAAATTGAGTTGGTCATGACTGCTCTAAGTCGGTTATCTTTCCGGCTTCGGCTTTGCCCTTGCACTCAAGAGCCAGCGCAACGGCGGCGTTCCATTCGTCATCTGAGAGCTTTACCCCTTGCGTGGCGGGTCTTAAGCCGGTTATATACCTTATCATACTCTTGACGCGCTGGGGTTTTACCTTCCTTGCGTGCTTGCTTTTTATGCGCGCCGACCTTAACCAGTATGGTCAGACGTATGGCTCTCTAACGAATGCTACTTCTCCAGAAACAGAGCCGGATTTAATTGCGGCAACAGGGGTGGATGGGACTAATGGATATGTGAAACGTACAGAAGTTGAAGAATTTGATAGAAAAGTAGAAGCTGACAAAGAAGTATCAGATTAAAGAATCGCTATAAAACATCCAGCTATACTAAGAACAACATCATGCAAGCAGTGAGCTCCGGTTGGTCAGTTGGTCAATAGTTGTGACTGATCCGAAAGAGGAGCTTGTAAATGAAAACGTTGTTTTTCTTGTTGCTGCGCCATGCATGCCATGCACCAGGAAACTTGCTAAATAGTATGACTAATTGGGATATGCTTTTCTGGTGAAGCTTTTTTCATTGATGCGGTTATTTTCAGAACATCTTCTTTGGGTACTTTCCCTTCCAGCCCGTATACAATGTTTTTTTGGATCCAATTGACTCTAATCTTTTCATTCTTATAAGATATAAGCTGACCGACGGCTTCTCCGATTTTAATATCCTGTGCGACGGCGTCTTCCGTATCAAATCCGTATCCTTGGACAAAGCCTTCCGGTGTATTCATCTCGGTAATTATAAAGTAGCTGGTGCCGGGGCCGATGTATTTCAAAGTAACTAATCCGGTAGTATTTGCCATCTCCTGATATTTAACCTGGGCAAGATTGTAGTCTGAAGGTATGTATTCGGGTATTAAAATGGAAAAGGGCGCGGCAGCTTTAGCTTCTTCCAGAGTGAGAATTTTTTCCTGCATTACGGCAACTTCTCTAAAATCTTCCTGCGGCGCCGGTTGTGTTCCGACATTTACCTGCGTTCTATCAATTAGATTTTCCACAATATTGGCTGCCCCTCCGGGAAAAGACATGGATAATGATATAAAAATCATAATAATTCCTGCCGCAATAAACATACTTTTAGATAATGAATTTTTCGTCTTTGTCCCGGGAGGATTGTTTAACCGATGTTGCTCCAATAGCCTTTGTTCTAATTTTGCCCACGATTCTTCCAGCGGGGGCGGTGGAGCGGAATTAACCATTTCGCATACAGTGTCCTTCATAAGTTTTTCGAGTTTGAACCCTGAGTATTTTTTCACTGTCGTTCATTCCTTCCCGTTCTTATAAGTCAACAAGATTTTGATTAAGCTGAGCTTCTATTCCCAATTTTTTTTTAATTTCTTTTCTGGCGTAAAAAAGACGGGATTTAACCGTGCCGACTGGTATGCCCAAGGCTGTGCTTATTTCATAGTCGGACATATTCAGGTAATATTTAAAGTATATTACACGCTTGTGATCAGGGCGGAGTTGTTGAATATATTGTTTTATTACTTCTTTTTCTTCTGATTCCAATAAAATATCTTCAGGGAGATTCGATGGATTCGCTTCATTAGACCATTTGGCTTTGGCGGAAAGCATATTTTTGGTACGGTCGCGGATCATATCCCATGCTATATTCGAAGCCATACGGCACATCCAGTTTTCCAGTTTTGAAGGTTCTTCAAGCTGCTCTATTTTGCTATGTAATTTCAAAAATACCTCATGGACGCAATCTTCAGCTAGTTTGGTATCATTTAAAATAAAATATGCCGCGCGGAAGACCGGTTTGTAAAATAGTTCATAAACAAATCTCAACGACTGAATATCGCCGTTTTTTAACTTTTCAACAATTGTTTCGACTTTCAAATGAAAAAAATCCCCCCTAATATTCTAATGCTTGAATAGCAAAACGAATAAATGGTTTCATTTCTATATTTTGCATATATTTGACGTTTGCTGTATAGTTACCTTCGGGGAATGTGTCGAAATTTGTCTTTATGGAAAAAAATTAAAACATTCACCGCCTTTATCTCCTGGTTGAAGTAAGCAGTTTCATGGTGGCGAGTCAAAAAAGGAACCTGACGGATTGCAGTACTGTTTAAAAGTTTTTTATGCTTTTCTGGCGATCGTGCTTGCTGAGAACTCTCTTGCGTAACCGTAAGCTCTTTGGGGTGATCTCCAGTAGCTCGTCACCGCTGATATACTCCAGCGCTTCTTCCAGGCTGAACTGCCTGGGTTCGTCCAGACGCATGGCGGCCTCGGCGGTGCTGGACCGGATGTTGGTCAAGTGTTTTTTTTTGCAAACATTAACTTCAATATCTTGTTCCCGGGAGTGCTCCCCCACTATCATACCCTCATAAACCTTTGTCCCGGGAGAAACAAACAAGACGCCGCGGTCCTGCGCGGAATGCAGGCCATACAGACTGGCCTCACCTGATTCAAAAGCGATCAGCACCCCCTGGTAGCGCCCCTTGATGTCACCTTTATACGGCTCGTAGTCCATGAAAATATGACTCATCACCCCGTGGCCTCTCGTTTCGGACAGCAATTGGGAGCGCAGGCCGATAAGCCCTCTGGCCGGTATTTTAAACTCCAGCCGGAGCTGGTCCTGGCCAAGTGAGGTCATATTTACCATTTCTCCTTTTCTGGCCCCTACAAGTTCCATGATCACGCCTGTCTTATCTTCGGGAATATCTATCGTTAAAAGTTCGACTGGTTCCGTCAGCCGGCCCGCGTCCCACCGGTAAATCACCTCTGGCTTGGAGACCTGCATTTCGTAACCTTCCCGGCGCATGGTCTCAATTAAAATCGACAGGTGCAGCTCACCACGGCCGCTGACTTGAAAAACATCCGGACTGTCGGTTTCCGCCACCCGCAGGCTGACGTTTTTCTCCATCTCTTTGAACAGCCGGGCCCTCAGATGGCGGGAAGTCAGGTGCTTGCCGTCCTGGCCGGCGAAAGGACTGTCGTTAACCATAAATGTCATCTTCAGGGTTGGTTCGTCCACTGTAATGGGCTCCAGCTGCTCCGGGCGCTCCTGGCAGGCCACCGTTTCCCCGATCTTGATATCAGCCAGGCCGGAAAAAGCCACAATCTCGCCGCAGGGCGCCTCATTAACCTGCACCCTCTCCAATCCTTCATAAACATATAGATTCCCGATGCGGCCCTGACGCGACACGCCGTCGTGTCCAATCACGCTTACCTGCTGGCCGGCGGCTATCTTGCCGCGCTTGACGCAGCCCAGCCCCATGCGTCCCACGAAGTTGTCGTACTCCGTGTTGTTGATCAGCAGTTGTAGCGGACCGCCGGCGTCGCCGGGCGGAGGAGCTATATATTTGACTATGGCTTCGAACAGAGGCTGCATATTTTGCGCCGGGACAGCCAGGTCGGTGGTGGCGGTCCCTTCTTTGGCCGATGCGTAGACGATCGGAAAATCAAGCATTTCATCATTCGCCTCAAGGTCGATAAAAAGCTCCAGCACATCGTCCACCACCTCAGAAACGCGGGAATCTGTCCGGTCCACCTTATTTATAACAACAATGGGCTTCAGATTTAATTGCAGCGCCTTGCGCAGGACGAACCTGGTCTGGGGCATAGTCCCCTCAAAAGCATCCACCAGCAGCAGGACACCGTTAACCATTTTTAAGACCCGCTCAACCTCGCCGCCAAAATCGGAATGCCCCGGGGTATCCACTATGTTTATCTTGATGTCGCCGTACCGTACTGCGGTATTCTTGGCCAGGATGGTAATGCCGCGTTCTTTTTCCAGATCAAATGAATCCATTACCCTTTCGGCCACCTGCTGGTTTGCCCTGAAAATACCGCTCTGTCTGAGCAGGGCGTCAATCAAAGTAGTCTTTCCATGATCAACGTGGGCTATTATGGCTATATTTCTAAACATGCTGCTGGACGCCAAGAAAAAACCTCCTTCGATTTTCCTTTTAATTGTACCACAAATATTTATGGTATAATAATAATGTAGTATGAATTAGGGAGGCAATAATGAATTATATTGTTTTCGATCTGGAAATGAATAATAAATGGGGAACCAGAATACATGAAATTATTGAAATTGGCGCGGTGAAAATAAATTCTGATATGGAATTGGTTAATGATTTTCAATCCTTTATTAAGCCGAAACTGTATCCAACGATAAGCAAACTAATTAAGAAAAAAACAAGAATAAAGCAAGAATGGATCGATAATGCAAAACAATTGCCCTATGTGATAAAAGAATTTAGGAAATGGATCGGCGAGGAAGAATTCGTTTTATGTGGATGGGGTATTGATGATCTAATTACATTTGAAAGAAATTTTAAAATAAATAATATGAATGAGTTTGAGTATGATTTATTAAAGAATTATTATGATATTCAAAAAAAATTTATTAATATTTATCACTTGTCTAATCAGATATCTTTAGAAAATGCTCTTAAAATGATGAATACTGAACCTAAACATAATATCTGGCATAGAGCAATATTTGATGCTATTAACACTTCTCAGATCTTTGTTGAAATATATAATAAGATAGAAATAAACTTGAATCCAGCCGGGAATCAGAGTACCTATTGACCAATTTGTAGCAAAACTGGTTTTAGCGGCAGCGCTTAAAATGTGTAAATTGTTGGGCGACTTTAGTAAATAATTGAAATATTGGGTATTGCTGGACAGCTTATTATCTTCAGGAGATAATAAGCTGTCTTTTTTTATTGAAATAATTTGGTCCTGTGGAGAATAGCAAGAACCACTAAATAGGTTTTATAATCTCTTTAAGGGAAAAGAAAAGAAGAGCATTTTGACACGTCATTAGAAATGGAGGCTTTTATTAAATTGAGTAAAAGGGGGGACAGAAAACATGGATGCGCTTTTACTGGCGAGGTTGCAATTTGCGATTACGGCCATGTTTCACTTTCTTTTCGTGCCGCTAACCTTGGGTCTTTCTATCATTGTCGCTGTGATGGAAACCAATTACGTCAGGACCGGAAATATACAATACCTCAAAATGACCAAGTTCTGGGGCAAGCTGTTCCTGATCAACTTCGCCTTGGGAGTGGTCACCGGGATTACTCTGGAATTCCAGTTCGGCACTAACTGGGCCGAGTATTCCCGCTACGTTGGGGATATATTCGGCGCTCCCCTGGCCATTGAGGCTTCGGTAGCCTTCTTCCTGGAGTCTACATTCATGGGAATCTGGATTTTTGGCTGGAAGAAGATATCGAAAAAAGTTCATGCCGTTGCCGCCTGGATGGTGGCCGCCGGCTCCAGCCTGTCGGCGCTGTGGATTCTCACCGCCAATGCCTGGATGCAGCATCCGGTGGGTTATGTCATCAACAACGGGCGGGCGGAACTGGTGGATTTTGCCGCGGTGGTGCTATCCGGCTACGCCTGGTCAAAATTTCTGCACACCGTACTGGGCGGCTACCTGGTGGGAGCATTCTTCGTAATGGGAGTGTCCGCTTACCATATTTTGAAGAAAAATCACCTGGAATTTTTTAAAAAATCGTTTCGAATTGCCGCTGCCTTTGCCCTAATGGCCTGTCTGGCGGAAGTTGCCGTCGGGGATTGGCACGCCCGGGAGGTGGCCAGAACCCAGCCCACCAAGTTTGCTGCGATGGAGACCCTCTGGGAAACCCGGCAAGGTGCACCCATCTATATATTCGCCATACCGGACGAGGCGACAGAACGAAACACAATGGAAATCCTGCCGTTGCCCAACATGCTGAGCATGCTGGCCACGCACGACCCGCACGCTGCGGTGCAGGGATTAAAAGATTTTCCGGCCAGCGAACGACCGCCCGTGACCCTGACCTTTGTCAGTTTCAGGTTAATGGTAGGGCTGACCGCGCTGTTTATTCTCCTGTCCGCACTTGGGTATGTTTTTGCCAGAAAGGAAACGCTGGAGAAAAAAACCTGGTTCCTGAAAATCATGCTTTTTTCCATACCGCTTCCCTATATAGCTTGTCAGCTGGGCTGGCTGGTGGCGGAAGTAGGCCGGCAGCCGTGGATTGTTTACGGCCTGATGAAAACATCCGACGCGGTTTCTAAAAATATCACGGCAGCACAGGTGACTGCATCTCTGGCAGGGTTTGCAATTTTCTACGGCTTATTGGCAGTGGCCGACATTTATTTGCTGGTGAGGTTCTCGAAAAATGGCCCGGCGGAAGAGATGGGGCACAGCGTGCCGTCCGGCCGGACAATAACGGTATAAGGAAGGTGCTGGCAATGGAATTGCAGATACTCTGGTTTGGCCTGTGGGGCCTGCTCTGGGCGGTCTATTTCATGCTCGACGGATTTGACCTCGGAGTGGGCATATTAGCCCCTTTTATCGGGAAAAGCGAGATGGAGAAAAGGATACTCATCAACACCGTCGGCCCGGTTTGGGACGGCAACGAGGTTTGGCTCCTCGCCGCCGGCGGCGTGATGTTTGCCGCTTTTCCCACAGCGTACGCCTACATGTTCAGCTATCTTTACGCGCCGCTTCTGCTCATTTTGTTCGCTCTGATCGGCCGGGGCGTGTCCTTTGAATTCCGGGGCAAGGTCGATTCGGATTCCTGGCGGAAGACGTGGGACATGGCGCTCTTCCTGGGCAGCCTCGTACCGGCCTTGCTCTTTGGGGTAGCCTTCGGCAACATCTTTCAGGGCCTGCCGATGGACGCCCGGGGTTACCACGGGAATCTGCTGACCCTGTTGAACCCTTACGGCCTGCTGACCGGCTTGCTCTTTTTGCTGCTTTTCCTGGAACACGCGGCCATCTGGATTACCGTCAAGACGGAAGGAGCATTAGAAGCCAGAGCCCGGGCGCTTGCGGCAAAGCTGTGGTGGCTCCTGCTGTTGGCAGCCGCGGGGTTCCTGGTTCTTACCGCTTTTGCTACGAAGCTTTATACTAATTTTATGAGCAGTCCGGCTTGGCTCGCGGTTCCAGCCGCTGCCGTACTCGCTTTGTTGTGTATGAAAATATTAATATCCGGGAAAAAGGCTGTGGCGGCTTTTTTCTCCTCCTGTGTGACGATTGTAATGGTCACTTTCACCGGGATCATCGGGCTGTTTCCCAACCTGATACCGTCAAGTCTTGACCCAAGGTATAGCCTGACGGCCTTTAATTCATCGGCCAGTCCGTATACCTTGAAGATCATGACGCTGGTGGTGGCCATCTTTATTCCCATTGTAATTGCTTACCAGATCTGGGCGTATATCATTTTTAAGGACCCGGTTACGGAAAAAGATTTGTATGACCCGGATTCCGGGGCATATTAACCAGGCTTGCCGGACAATCCCCATGCCGATTGCGGCAAAACCATTTTAAGGAGGAGTTATTCTTAAAAAATATTTCGCTTCATTCTAATTGAATACTGTAAATATTTACTGGGAAAGCAGGATTTTTTATTGATTATGTCCAACAATAAATTAAATATTGAGACCACAATTAATTAGGGAAAGAGGAGGTTCACAATGACTGAGCTAATGCAGGTCTGCAAATGTTTAATTTGCGGTAACGTGGTTGAGGTTTTGCATACCGGCAAAGGACAATTGGTTTGCTGCGGCAAGCCTATGGAATTGTTAAAGGAGAATACTGTTGACGCTTCGCGAGAAAAACATGTACCGGTAATTAGTAAAAAGGACGGCAAAGTAAATGTCCAAGTGGGAAGCGCTAAGCATCCAATGGAAGAGAAACATTTTATTGAATGGGTAGAAGTACTTTCTGCAGGAAGAGTTTTTAGACAATTTCTTGCACCCGGCAATAACCCGGCGGTTCAATTTGAAACCGACGGGGAAAACATTTCGGCGAGGGCTTACTGCAACATCCACGGGCTCTGGAGATCCGGGTCTTAATGATACCGGAACCATGCCTTATTTAGCGGAGGAGATGAGCTCCGTGTATTCCCTCCGTTTCCATGACGTATTGCTTGTCTCCGTTTCGGGCTAGCCGAACGACAATGGCTATGTTAAGTAATGAAATTAAAAGGGAGGAAGGTTTATGGAAAAGTATATTTGTATTATTGGTATTTTAGTTAATCAGAAATCAGAAAATGCTCCCAAGGTACAGCAAATATTAACGAAAAATGGATCATTAGTATTACATCGCAGTGGAATTCCTTATTCTAAATGTGATCGTGGCATTATAAACCTGACGGTAGAAGCTACCCCCGATGAATTGGATAGTATAACTAAAGAGCTTGGTAGTGTTAAGGATATTGTCGTTAAATCGATGATATTAGCTGATGGTGCCGACAAATTACAAATATGTAATTTGTAAAGCGGTATTTACTGTTTCCGTACTGCAACAAAGCTATTTAAGTGAGCTGCTAATTGTTTTACGTATTTCAATACTCGACTTGAATTAAGACAATTTGAAGCAGGCCACGCTGCCCCTGTCAGTTGGCCGGATTTCCAACCTGGCGTCGATCCGTTCTTTGAGTTCAGGCACATGAGAAATAATTCCCACCAGGCGCCCTGTTTTTTGCAGGTCGATTAAAGCCCGCAGGGCAAAGTCCAGGGACTCCGGGTCCAGGGTGCCGAAGCCTTCATCCACCAGAATCGTATCCAGGTGAATGCCGCCCGCGTAGGACTGAACCACGTCGGCCAGGCCGAGGGCGAGCGAAAGGGAGGCCAGGAAAGTCTCCCCGCCGGACAGGGTCGAAACGCTGCGGGCCACACCGGTGTATGTGTCAAAAACCTCCAGCTCCAGACCGCCGGCCGTGTTCCTGCGGGTCCGGTCCAGGGTGCGCTGGAGGTGGTAGCGGCCGCGGCTCATCAGCTTTAACCGTGCCGTCGCGGCGATTGTTACGTCATCCAGCAGGGAGCCCAGGACAAACCGCTCAAAGGTCAAACCGTATCGGTTCCTGCCGTTGGCCACTTCAGAGAGGCGTCCCAGGATGGCGTAACGGCTTTCCAACTCCTTCAGGGCACTTTCAGTTGCTTCTATTTTCTTCAGCCATTCGGCCTCCCGGCTGGTTTGCGACTGTAGCTGCGTTTCCAGGGCCAGAGCCTGTTTCCACTCATTTTCCGCTTCTGTCAGGTCTGCCGTCAGCTTATCCGGCTCGGGTTCACTCAGGCCTTCCGCCGCCTGAACGGCACGTTTCAGGCGGTCCGCGGCCGCGCGCCGGTTTTCGTCATATTCTTTGATTTGCTGCTCTACCCTTTGGAGCCACCCTTGCGTTTTTTTCGCGTTTTCATATTCATTTATTGTTGCAAAACCTGCCGCCGCCAGTCTTTCCTGGAAGGTTTTCTCCGCGGCCGCGGCGCGTTTGTTTGCCGCCTGCTGCGCCGCCAGGGCTTCCGCCGCGGCGGTCTCAGCCTTGGCCAGCGCCTGATTTGCCTCTTCCGCTGTTTGCCTGGCCGCTTCAAAGGCGGTCAAAAGCTGCGCCCGCCTCTTCCTGGCGGCTGCCTGTGCCTGAAGTAAAGACGATGGGGCGCGGAGGTGTTCAGGGATGGATGATTCCCTGTCCCGCACCACCGCCTGGCTTGATTCGAAGGCTATTTTTGCCTCTTGATAAGACCTGCCGGCCGATTCGAGCTGTTTGACGGCGGAATTTTCCTGCTGTTTGAGCTCATCCAGTTCTTTATTGATAAGAGTGGACATTTCTACGGCCTGCAGCGCGTTTTGCCACAGTTCCCTGGCGTTATCGGCGGCTGCGCGGAGGACGGCCGGACTGACACCCGCTTTTTCCCCCAGTTCCTTTTCCAATTCTTCAATCTTGCCGTTCATGGCAGCCTGCCTGGCAATAATACTGTTCAGCTTATCCCGCACTTTGTCGCGTAAAATTTCAAATGAAGTTACGGCTTGCTGTTTTTCCTTGATTAATTTTTCCGAAGGCAGCGCCGCTTTACTACTGGCGGGGGCCGGATGCTCAAGTGAGCCGCAGACAGGGCATGGCGAGCCTGCCGTTAAGCGGCCGGCCAGGATGGCGGCCTGCCCGTTGTTCCAGTCCTCTTGCAGCCGGGCGAGTTCTTGCTTTGCCGCGGCGAATTTGTTTGCCGCGCGCGACAGTTCTATACCGGCTGCGTCAACTTCCCGCAAGATTTTTGACAGGTCCTTGCGCAGGCCTGCAAGGGCAAGCCCTTTCTGGCTGAGCTGCTCGGCCGCCCCGCATATAGTTTCCAGCGCGGCGGCTTGGGCGGCGTGGCTGGAAGCTGCTGACAGTTCCTTGGATTTTTCCTCAATGGAAGCCTTGATAGCGTTCAAAGATGATTGAGCCATGTTTTGATTAGTTTCCGCCATCTGCAATTCTTGTTGAGCGACGGTAACTTTTTTACGGGCTTCGGCCAGCGCGGCGACTTTCCCGGACAGTTCCTCAAGCCGGGTTAATTCGCGGCCGGCGGCTTCACGTTCCGGTTCTTTCGCCAGTTCTTCTTTCAGCTTCTTTTCGGCGCTTTCCTTTGCTTGCAGCAATGCCTCTTTGCTCTGGAGCTTGCTCCGGTGAGACTTGGCTGCGTCGAGTGCTTCCTCCCGCCGGGTGCGCATGGTTTTTTCCACGTCGGCCAGGCTTGCGGCCTGGCGGGCTTTGGCCAATTCCACTCTTCCGGCTTCAATTGCCCACGCTTTGGAGTCCAAAGCCGCCACGGCAATTTCAGCCTGCTTTTTTTCGGTCAGCTTTTCCAGCGCCTGTTTGCCGGCATTCAGCCGCTCCCGCGCAGCGGTGACTTTTTTTTGGCTTTCTTGCACCTGCTTTGCCGCTTCTCCCAACCGGATTATGTGCAGATTGTGCCGCTCGCTTAGTTCTTCCCGTGAGCTGGCTTTTGCTTCCTGCAAAATCCATGTCTTTTGGGCGGTAGTTTCCTCGAAATTCTTGTGCAGCGCTTTTGCGGATTGTTTTAAGGATTCTTCAACGCGGCGGTAATGTTCGGTGCGGAAAAGAGTTTCCAGGATGACTTGACGCTCACCGGAATTAGCGGTCAGGAGTTTATGAAATTCTCTCTGGGGAAGCATAACCACCTGGCGAAATTGGCTGCTTTGAAAACCGAGCAGTTTTTCCACGGCTGCTGTGACTTTGCCCCAGCCGTTCGCTAAGACAGCTCCTTCCGCCGCGTCGCCGACGAGTCCGGTCCGTTTCCACAAGGTGGCTTCCGCGCGCATGGTTGTCGTTCCTGCACCACGCTTTTTCGGCCGCTCTTGTTCCGGGTTGCGCTTGACGCGGTATATTTCGGCACCTACGGCAAAATCGAAAGTGATTTCAGTGACAGCCGACAGGTCGGCATGGTCGCTGCGCATCTGCCTGCCTTCCCGCTCCGCGCCGCTGGTGTCTCCGTACAGGGCGAAACACATGGCGTCAAGAATTGTGGTTTTGCCGGAGCCGGTCGGCCCGTGAATCAAGAAGAAAGAACGGGAGCCGAGTTCCGTAAAGTCCAGCGCCTGAGTGCCGGCATATGGGCCGAAAGCGCTTATCGTCAGCTTTAATGGTTTCATTTAAATTCACCTTTGTTCTTTCGGGTAGAATAATTCAACTGTTTGGGCGAACGTCCGGGCTTCCTCGCTGTTAAGGGGAACTCCGGTTACTTGTTCGAAGAATGAAGAAAAGAGATCCATATCGCTGAGGCGCCGGTGGTCGCCGCGCGGGCCGCGCAGCTCGCCGCCGTCAAGCAAAAATGGACGCTCGATGTGCAGAACGTTGGGATAGATTTCACGCAGCTTGCCGAGCGCGTCAAGGAGCGCACCGGTGTCTTTCAGAGTTACCATAATATAATCTTCTTTGTTTTCTCCGTTTTTCGGAGCGGTCAGAATATCTGTCAGGTAACCCTCCAGGCAACGCACGTCACGGCGCGGTGAAAGAGTGACTTTATCCAGATTTATATTGCCGGCCTCATCCATTTCCACCAGATTAATTGATTTCCGGTGCGGGGATTCAGAAAAGGAATATTTCAATAAAGAACCGGCATAGTAAATTCCAGTCCCGGTTTTCTGGGGTTTGTGCAGGTGCCCCAAGGCAGCGTAATTGAAGGATTGGAAACATGCGGCATCAACCATTTCCGTTCCGCCGATGGTAAGAGGACGCTCTGATTCGCTGCTTTCACCCCCGGCGACATAAGCGTGGGCAACGGCGACAGCCCTTGAGCCGCGGGGAAGCGACGCCGTATAATGCTTGAGCAAACAGCGCATGGCGCTGTTGTAGTCTGTCGCATCCGGAGCCGCCAGTGTTTCTCTTACCACGGAAGGCTCCGCATAGGGAACCGGGCAGAAATATACCGGCCCGTGCGAGTCTTGAAGAATGATGGGGGCAAGGTTGGTACTTGGCTGTCCAATGATAAAAAGTCCCTGGCGGGCCAGCAGGCGGGTGCCGAATCCAAGCCGTTCAGGGCTGTCATGGTTGCCGGCGATCAGCAGCACAGGAACTGAAAAGTCCATAAGAACGCGGGAAATTACCTCATCTAAAAGCTTTACCGCGTCCGTGGGCGGCACGGAGCGGTCGTAGACGTCTCCGGCAATAATAATCACATCCGGCTTGACGTCACCGGCAACTTGAAGAAACTGCTCCAGCACATAAGCCTGATCATCTGTCAGGTGGATGCCGTGAAAAATACGTCCCAAATGCCAGTCGGAGGTGTGCAGTATTCGCAATTCTATTTCCCCCATGAGATAATAATCGCCGCACGCAATGATGGTCATGTGTAAATTTCTATCCTTGGGGCGTGATTACCTTCATTATTGAGAAACGGAATTTGACTTTAATCATTTAACCGCACGTCCGCTCCCAGCACACCAATAACCGGGCCATGAATGTCCCGCACTGGAACGGATATGGTCAGGCATAATTTTTTAGTTATGGCGGATAAATAAATGTCCGAAACGTATTCCTCACCGGCGGCGGCCCTTTGCCACCACCGGCGAATCTTGGCGTTAGCCAAACCGGCCGGCGGTTCGGAAAAAACAAACGTGCCGTCCATACGGTTCGACCATACTGCCTCGAGTTCAGGCTGCCTGCTAAGCAATTCTCTCAGTACTTGTTGATGCTCTTTATTATCTAGGGACGTGATGCGGGATTTTTCAGACTCCGCGCGCAGTACTTTGAGCAGCCGCTTTATTTTTTCTTTATGGGCCGCGCTGCCTGTAATGGCGCTGACATCCAGCTTTACTTTCCCGCTGACATCTTCCAGCATATCTGCGGCTTTTTGCAGGCGCACTCCGGTCGCGCTGATTTCTCCGAAGTTTTCTTTTTGCGCTTCCGCCGCCGCGCCAACCTGCCGCAGATAATCCTTGATTTCCTCGCTGCTCTTTTCCACTGCGGATGAGATGGCCGACACCGCCCGGGCGATTTCAGTCAACACCGCTTCGGCGTTTACCGTACTCTTAACTCCGTCAGCGATGCTTCTCCGGTCGTTTTCCGCCGTTGATTTAACCTTTTCAACCTCTTTGCGGATTGATTGGAGTATTGCAACTGTATCACCCACTGCTGAAAAAGTTTTTTCAGACAGATTTTTAACTTCTTCGGCTACGACTGCAAAGCCACGGCCATGTTCACCGGCCCGGGCAGCCTCGATGGAGGCGTTAAGCGCCAGCAGCTTGGTTTGATCAGAAATTTCCGCTATGGCGGTAAGAATGACGTCAATCTGCCCCACTGCCGCATCCAACGTTGTTACGTATTCAGCCACTTGGGTCGAGTCAATATCAGCTTGTTCGATAGCGCGGCGGGCAGAACCCATTTCTTCCAGACAGGTGGCGACAGACCGCTCGTTCTCCCGGGTCTCTTGCCGTAATTTCCTGGACATATCAGCCAGTGAACCGGCCACTTCTTCCACCTTGGTAAAGTCTTTGGCAATTTGCCCGGCTGTCTCGATAGTCATATTCATTTGTTCAACAGCGGCGGAAACCTGCTGCGCTGCCAGCTGCGCCTTCCCCGCCATATCCTTTAACAGCTTGGCGGTTTTGTCGACGGCTTCAGTCAGACCGATATATTCCTTGGGATAATGGTGTTCCTTGTTTTGGACGGCAACCCTCCCCGCGGCAAGCTCCATTATCTCCTGGCGCAGGGAAGCAAGCCACTGGCTGCTGCCTCTCCGCCGCCACGTGCCGAATAACAATCCGGTAATTAGCGTGTTGACAATCAACGCCGTTACCGCCCTGACCTCCCAGTGGCAAAAATAAGCTAAAACTGCTACCGAGAGCAGAGCAGAGCATAGTAAATAAGCTCTTGCCAGGTGTTCACTTTTTAACATATTTTCAAACCACCCCACACTGGAAAATCCGCCTCCGGTGAACTGCGGGCGGCCAATAAAAAAGCCCTCACCGCTAGAACGGCCAGGACTTCACTGTCTTAATTCCTTATATCTCCATTGATCTTTAGGAACAATAAAATTATAACAACGCAATGGTTTAAGAGCAAGGATTTTTTAACAGCATTGGCTTTGGGTCCTGGCATGGTTTCTTGGATAAAAATCATTATTATAATTTACTGGGATGGTAAATACTAATTATGATTTTTAATTTGTATAATTACTTTATTTGTTGGGTGGTGTCAAAACTCGCTGTTCGTGGTAAAATGTTTGCATGTGATAATTTGGTTTTAAGTATTTTGTACAAGTTTAAGGGGCAGAAGGGTTTGCGCGTAAGCTGGATTATTCGTTGAACAGGAGGAGAAATCTGTGATTGACGAAGTAAATATGAGCGATATCGACCCCATGATATATGAAGGTGCAAAATGGGATGCTTCTGAAGTATTATATAAGCCGAACGAGTTTGAAGGCAGAACTCTAACGAATCCTCCCGACTTTGTGATAAAGAAAGATGGTATTGCCTTCTGGATACAGATGAAGGAGCTAGCAGAAACAGAGCGGGAGAATGGGCGGTCAAAGGATATAGCGCATATCAGAGGTTGTTTGACTGAGGCGGCCGGAGTATTCGACTGGGATACGGATGATCAGAATATAAATCTGATTGTTATGAAGACCGGCCAAGCCAGCTATCGAAATATTGATCTTGGACAAGCTGTATTCGGGGATGAAGTGTTTAAATATGGAAGATTTGGAAAACGGGAATGGCATAGGGAAAATAATGGATTCTTTCACGATCCCGGCTTTTGTTCTAAGGTGGCGGGGGTAATTGTTATAAAACGCGAAGAGCATTCGCCGATAAGCGGATATGCTAAACTGCTGTTTATTAATGATAGATTTAAAGATAGATTGGAGCAGATACGTTTAATTTTGGATTTCGATAGGGCTATCTACTTTAATGAATTGATGCTTGATTAAGACTAAAAAAACAGTTTATATATATTATTAGAAGTTAAGATGTAAATAGTTAACTAATTTTAATTAATGTATGGATATAACTGATAATGAAAGAGAGCAAGCATTGAGGAGTTGATTGGCAACGACGATGAACAGGTTATATTCCCGGGTTGGTCATGTCCTATTTTTTCTTCTTGTTGGGTAGGGTGTAACTATATACCTTACCCCTACAACCATCCTGATTAATTTATTTAAAAGGCAAATGATTTTTGCAAACTCCCAGTTACAGATATCCTTTGCAGCGGTATTGATATTGTATTTACTGATATCATTATCATTATTATTTTTATTGTTTTTTAAATTTCCGAAATTATTTAATATAAACCAATTCATTATTTATACCTCCACTATGTTGATTATTTGCATAAATAAATCTGAATATACATTAAAAGTGGAGGTGTGTTCACTTAGACAAACTTAAATCTTTCTAGTTATTTGTTTTTGCTCCAATTGAATTTGAGCTCTTAAAACAGGCTATTGTGAAGATGCGTTCGTAGCATTCGATTGGGCTTACCGGATGCAAAAAAATTATAAGCCGGTTGATATTGAGATGTTTGAACGGTGGGTTGAGCAATATGTTGATAATCGGGATTTAAAGGAACAGGTAATGAAAGGATAGATTTTATGCTTTATTCATACAATAATGCTGGATGGCGTCATTATAGTATGCGGCAAGACCGGGAGCAAATTTATCATAAAACGCGGTAAATCTCCCGTCGGAAATATACATATTGCATTGGAAGAATAAGCATAAATTTCAATAGTAGTAAATAAAAAAATAAGATATAATTGAGTAAATCTACCAGATAACTTTTAAGGAGAAAACAATGGGATCTAAAATAAAAGAAATATTTTTTGACTGGATAAAAATTATCGTGGCGGCCATTGTGCTGTCCTTATTTGTTAGAAACTACGTTGCTGAGGCGAAATGGATCCCTAGTGAGTCGATGCTGCCAACTTTAAAGGTTGGAGACCACATAATAATAGACAGACTTTTTTATAAGCTCAACGGAGCAGGGGGAATCAACCGCGGTGATATTGTTGTCTTCAATCCGCCGCAGTCTGCTAATTTAAGCGAAAAGGTCTTGATTAAAAGAGTAGTTGGTTTGCCCGGAGAAACGATTTCGGTAAAGAGCGGGTCGGTTTACATTAACGGAAAACAAATTAATGAACCATATATTCTTGAAAAATCCAGTATGGATTTTGCGCCTTTGGAAATACCTGACAATGAAATATTTGTGATGGGAGATAACCGCAATATCAGCTATGATAGCAGGTTTTGGGGGCCATTGCCCCTTGCCAATATTATCGGCAAGGCTGAATTTCGTTATTATCCCATTAATGAAATGGGAATAATTAATCCCTAGGTTTGAAAACGAGTATAATATTTGGAAGAATATTTAATTATATCTGAAGCAAAAGAAAATCTCGATATTCAGAGAAAAAAACAAGGATTGATTAAGGATTTTCATTGCATAATAAATCAAACGCTGAAGGAGCTGATCTTCATGTTGAAAGCACATATTGCGGAGTCGGTGGTAACAGGGGAGGTGCGTTCAGACTAAAATTAATCCGCCCTCCCCTTGCCATGCTATCAAAATAGGGAGGACAAATTTAATAATGAGTAAAATAAATTTATATGATATAGGGCTTTCCGCACGATATGCCCAGGAAGCTGCGATATATGGCGGCAATTTCTATTTGGCGAGAGTTTCAGCGCAGCACAATGACAAGGGCAGGCATACTACCACTAACAGACAGCTGCTTGTATTGCCTGAAGGCGGAGTGGTAATCGACACTCCCGGAATGAGAGAACTTCAGATACTGGACGCCGACTTATCGAAGTCTTTTTATGACATTGAGAAATTGGCCGAAAAGTGCTATTTCAGGGATTGCAGGCATGAGTCCGAACCGAAGTGCGCTGTAAGGAAAGCCATTGAGGATGGGATATTAGCCGCCGGGCGATTTGAAAATTACAAAAAGCTCCAGCGGGAGATGGTCTTCGAAGAACGCAAAAGCACAATGACCGCCGCGCAGGCGCAGAAGCAGAAGATGATCGATATGATGGGAACGCTTGATCGATATAAGCAGGTGCAAAAATTTAACAGAAAGAACAAAGGCGGCAGGTAATCCAAGAGGCTGTACCGCAATATTAATTTCGGTACGGCCTCTTTGCCGTAAGACGTCAATATTAACCTCTTTTCCCAGACGCCTGGTGATGTTTATCACCGGGCTTTTTTTTGATATAATAGCTCTAGGTTTGAAAAGATTTCCCCTGGAGGGTATAATGAAAAAAATTGGAGATTATGCCGAGGTGATTATCGCGCTGAATACCCGGAGCATTGACCGGGTTTTTCACTATGCCGTGCCGGCTGCTCTTCAGGATAAAGTTAAAATAGGTGTCAGAGTACAGGTTCCTTTCAACAACAGGCGTCTGACCGGGTATGTCACCGGCTTCGGCTTTCCGGAAAACACGGTAAATATCAAGGAGATTGCCGGGGTATTGGACGCTGAGCCGGTATTTACCCCGGAATTATTGGAACTGTCCCGCTGGATGGCTAAAAATTACCTCTGCAGCACGGCGGAAGCGCTTCAGCGGATCTTATCCCCTCGCTTGCTGGTAAAAGGAACGCGGCTGGTGAAACAAGTTCACCCGGCTATCCCGGCGGAAGAGTATGATAATGTGCTGAATTCACTGCGACGAGCTCCAAAACAGGCGGCCTTATTAAGAAAAGCGATGATTAATCCGGGGTTGACCCGCAAGGAACTAGCCGAGGCGGCGGGCGTGTCAACTTCAGTAGTTGACGCGCTAGTTGAAAAGGGCCTTCTGCTGACATCACCGGCGGTTTTGTCGCGGCGGCCGGGCCGGACCGCGCAGACCCAAGTTGCTCTTGATCCTAACGGGCTTATTCTCAATAACGGGCAGAAAGCCGTTTTTAATCAAGTCGCGCGGGAAATCAGACAAGGCTCTTTTAACGTTTTTCTCTTGCACGGCATTACCGGCAGCGGCAAAACCGAGATTTACCTGCATGCTGTTTCAATAGCCCTGGAAGCAGGCCGTCAGGCGGTTGTGCTGGTGCCTGAGATATCACTGACGCCCCAAATGGTGGAGTTGTTCCGCGAGCGCTTCGGCGGGCAAGTGGCTGTCTTACATAGCGCGCTTTCGGGTGGGGAAAGATATGACGAATGGCAGCGGATCAAGGAAGGCGAGGCGCCTGTGGTGCTGGGGACCCGCTCGGCGGTCTTTGCCCCTCTGCCCAGGGCGGGACTGTTTGTGATAGACGAAGAACACGAATCTTCTTATAAGCAAGACGACCACCTGCGCTATCATGCCAGGGAGGTTGCGATAAAAAGAGCCCAACTGGCAGGGGCGGTGGTATTGCTGGGCAGCGCCACGCCTTCCCTGGAATCGCAGCTGAAAGCTTCCGCAGACGGCCCGTACCGGTTGTTGAAGCTTACGGACAGAATTGACGGGCGTCCTCTCCCGCCGGTGCGGGTTGTGGATATGCGTCGGGAAACGAAGGATGGAAACAGCGGCATTTTTAGCAGAATACTTGTCGCCGCGGTAAACAGGCGCCTGGAAAAAGGTGAACAGGTGCTGCTTTTCTTGAATAGACGCGGTTACGCAACTTTTGTAATTTGCCGTGAATGCGGGCTGGTTCTAAGGTGCCCGCGGTGCGATATTTCCCTCATCTACCACCGGGACGGCCGCTTGCGGTGCCATTACTGTAATTATACCGTCAGGTCACCTGATTTATGTCCCACCTGCGGCAGCCAAAATATCAGGCATTTCGGGACGGGCACACAAAGGGTGGAAGAAGAGGCGCGCCAGTTTTTTCCGGAGGCGCGGATTCTCCGGATGGACAGTGACACAACTGCCCGCAAAGGAGCACACTTAAAAATAATCAGCGCTTTTCGCGACAGGCAGGTTGATATCTTAATCGGCACCCAGATGATTGCCAAGGGCCTGGATTTTCCCGGGGTGACTCTGGTAGGGGTGATAAATGCCGATACAACGCTGCATATGCCTGATTTCCGGGCGGCTGAGCGTACTTTTCAGCTATTGACTCAGGTGGCCGGCAGGGCCGGGCGGGGTGACTTGCCGGGTGAGGCGCTTGTCCAGACATATACCCCGGATCATTACAGTATCACTGCCGCCGCCGCCCATGATTGCGACCGGTTTTACCTTAGTGAAATGCCGGTGAGGCGCTCTTTGGGATACCCCCCTTTCAGTCACCTGGCCCGGCTCCTGTTTACCCACGAGGATGAGGAAGAAGTGAAGAAAGGAGCCGGACAGGCTAAAGAGATATTAATAAACATGTTGACCGGCAGTGATAAAAATATCTCTATTCTCGGGCCGGCCCCCGCGCCGTTGAGCAAGATAAAAGACAGATACCGCTGGCAGTTGGTTATTAGGGCTTCCCGTCGTGATTGGCTGAGAGATGTGATTAAAGAAAGCCTGTCCTTATTGGAAAAGGGGCCTTCATCGATCAGGCCGGCGGTTAATGTGGATATTAACCCGCAGGGAATGTTGTAAAAGGAGGAAACGTTTTGGCAATATATAAAATAGTGGAGTTGGGAAATGCCATTTTAAGAGAGCGCGCCAAAGCGGTGCCGAAAATAACCTCAAATATTTTAAAACTTCTTGATAATATGGCTGATACTTTGTACAGCGAAAAAGGGGTTGGCCTGGCCGCGCCGCAGGTAGGCGTGGCGAAAAGGGTGGTTGTTATAGACGCCGGCGAAGGCCTGGTTGAGCTTATCAACCCTGAAATAATCAAATTTGAAGGCCAGGCCACTGACACCGAAGGGTGCCTGAGTATCCCGGGCACTGTGGGGGATGTTACACGGGCCGCGTCTGTTGAGGTGAAATGTCAGGACCGTCATGGCAAGGAGCGAATTATTCAAGCAAGTGACTTGTTTGCCAGGGCGCTTCAGCACGAAATAGATCACCTGGACGGTGTCCTGTTCATCGACCGGGCGCAGAAGGTATGGAAAGTAAAGAATTAAGTTGGGAAGAAGCTGTATTCAGTAGTTAGTAGTCAGTAGTCAGAATGAGAGAAAGTGGTTTATTATTTTGAAGTATGCTGAATTCTGACTCCTGGATTCTGAATACTTGAATATTGAGGGATGAGAGATGCGTGTAGTATTCATGGGAACGCCGGATTTCGCGGTGCCGTCATTAAAGGCCCTGGTTGAGGCCGGCCACGACGTGCGGGCTGTTATAACGCAGCCTGACAGGCCGAAAGGCCGGGGTAAAAAATATGCGCCGCCGCCGGTAAAGGAAGCTGCTCAAAGTTTAAAACTGCCCGTTCTGCAGCCGGCCCAGGTAAAAGAGCCGGAGTTTATTGAACAATTGCGAAGTTATTCACCGGAAGTTATTGTGGTCGTTGCTTACGGGCGGATTCTGCCGCCGGCTATTCTGTCACTGCCTGAACATGGCTGTGTAAATGTCCACGCTTCCTTGCTGCCGAAGTACCGGGGCGCGGCGCCTATTCACCGGGCGGTGATCAATGGTGAAAAGGTAACGGGGATTACCACCATGTTTATTGATGAGGGGCTTGACACAGGAGACATGATTCTTAAGGAAAAAGTTCCCATCTTTGGTGAAGATACCGTCGGTGACCTGCACGACCGTTTGTCTGTTGCGGGGGCGCGTCTGCTGGTCGAAACACTGGACATGATCGGGCGGGGGCGGGCGCCCAGAATTCCTCAGACCGGCGAATCCTCTTACGCGCCGGTGCTTACCGGCGCGGACGAATTGATCATATGGGACAAACCGGCTCAGGATATCTATAACCTGATCAGGGGCATGAACCCTTGGCCCGGCGCGCGTACCTATCTGGGAGAAAAAATGCTGAAGATCTGGCGCGCCGAGGTTCTTGATGACGAGCAAACGCTGGCCTGTCCGGGGAGAGTGATGGGTACTGTGCGGGAAGGTNTTTTAGTCGGTACTGGCAGGGGGCTGCTGGTAATTACTGAACTTCAGATGCAGGGAGCAAAGCGCATGAGCGCCGCCGACTTTTTAAGGGGCACCCCGGCCCCGCTGGGTGTGATTCTTTCAAATGCTCCGGGGAAGGACGGTATGCGGTGATATCAGGAACGTTAAACCCGGTGCGGAAAAGGTTGTTTGTCGGCCTGCTGAGCGCCAGCCTGCTGGCGGCTTGCCTGCTTCTAACGGCGATATGGTACATAACGGCCAACCCGGTTAGAAGCATGTTTGATCAGGTGCTCTTGCTGGCATTGGGAATTTTATTGCTGGGCGGTATCGTGGTGGCCGGTTTTGGGGTCGGGGGCATTGTGCTGACTATTATTTATGCGAGGGATATTTCGGCCTTCCGCGGCCCGATGCGGGTGGCCTTGAATATTTTCTTTCCACTCGCGCTGTTTCTCGGCCGTTCATTTCATATTGAAAAAGACAGGATTAAAAACTCATTTATCGAAGTGAACAATTTTTTGGTCAGATCTAAAACCCTCAACCTGCTCCCGAGTCAGGTCTTGCTGCTTGTGCCGCACTGCCTGCAAAAGAGTGACTGCCCGCATAAGATAACAGTCGATATTAATAACTGCCGACGCTGCGGCGGGTGTGTGGTCAGTAAGCTTCTGGAGCTGAGAGATCAGTATGGCATTAACATAGGTATGGCCACCGGAGGCACGCTGGCCCGGAAATTTGTCCGGGAGTACCATCCCCGTGGTATTGTGGCTATAGCGTGCGAGCGTGATCTCACCAGCGGCATTCAGGATTCCAACCCCATTCCGGTGCTGGGAGTTACGAATGAGCGGCCTTTCGGGCCATGTTTCAACACCCAGGTGAAATTGCCGAAGGTGGAGGAAGCCATCTGCTTTTTTATCAGTGAGAGAAGTAAATTGGTTGGCTGAAGCTTACAGCAACGAGAATAATATAGTAACCAGATATATATTTTGTGAATATTTGGAAAGGATGTATCCAGTTGCCCCAAATAACAGCCAGAGAACTGGCCTTGCAAGTGTTAAGAGCAGTGGAGGAAGACGGCGCGTATGCCAATCTGGCCTTAAATCAGGTCTTGGAAAGATACCGGCCCGGTAAGCTCGACCGGGCTTTTGCCACTGAATTAACTTATGGAACACTGCGGACACGCAATACTCTTGACTGGGTGCTGGGGCAATTTGTTAAAAAGCCGCTAACATCTCAGACTATTGCATTGCGCAATATCCTGCGCCTCGGTGTGTACCAGCTTATGTGCATGGACCGGGTGCCGCCGTCCGCTGCCTGCAATGAAGGGGCGGAGATGGCGCGCAGGCATGGACATCCCGGCTCGGTGAAGTTTGTCAATGGGGTGCTGCGCAACGTGGCAAGGCAAATAAAGGAAATTAAGTTTCCTCAACTGGCGGACGACCCAATCGCCCATATCTCGCTGCGCTATTCCCACCCGGCATGGCTGGTGGAAGGCTGGCTGGCGCGATTCGGCCCGGAGGAAACGATCTCCCTTTGCCGGGCCAATAATGAACCGGCGCCGAATACGGTGCGCACGAACACTTTGAAGCTGACGCGGGCCGAGCTCGCGGGCAGGTTGAGAGAAGACGGCCTGGCTGCGCGGGAAACCGCATATGCTCCGGAAGGGCTTAACATCGAAGGCTTTTTTTCTTTGAACGCACTGGGTGCTTTTCAAGAAGGGTTGTTTCAGATCCAAGATGAAAGTTCCATGCTGGCCGGCCGGGCTTTAATGCCCCGGCCCGGCGCCCGTGTGCTGGACGTTTGCGGCGCGCCCGGCGGTAAAACCACTCATTTAGCGGAACTAATGGAAAACCGGGGTGAAATCCTGGCGGTGGATATCCACCCGCACAAGATCGCCTTGATTGAAGAGAATTGCCGCCGCCTCGGGATTAATATAGTCGAGGCGTTGGCGATGGATGCCGAAAGATTGCCGGAACAGCTGGATGAATGGGCTGATTTTATCCTGGTTGACGCTCCCTGCACCGGGCTGGGTGTCCTGAGACGCCGGCCTGATGCCAGATGGCGCAAAGAACCGGGCCAAATCCCGGCGATAGCGCGGCTGCAGGCCGGGATTTTAAAAAGCGCCGCCCGGTGTCTGAAGAAGAAGGGGGTGCTCGTATACAGTACCTGCACGATTACCCGTGAAGAAAATTTGCGTCAGGTTGAAGACTTTCTTTCCCGTCACCCGGACTTCAGTCTGGAAGACTTAAGCCCTTTTCTTCCGGTTGGCTTGGATGAGCAAGGGACTATGCGTTCCGGTTATTTGGAGATTCTGCCTCACCGGCATGGGATGGACGGCTTTTTTATATCCCGCATGAGAAAAAAGGGATAGGGCAAAATGATGGAGAATAGTTTTATTTAAGAAAGAGGAGCAGTTCAATGTCGGTCAAAATCGATTTGCGGGACCTCACCCTTTCTGAGTTGGTCGGTTTGACGCGGCAAATGGATGTCGAGACGTACCGGGCGAGGCAGATGGCAGAATGGGTCTTTCAAAAAGGCGCCGGATCTCTTGAAGAAATGACCAACTTGCCCCGTGATATGCGCGGGCGGCTGGCGTCCATAGCCGGGATTGGGCGCGTTGAAGTCATCAAAAGACAGGTTTCCCGGGGTGGAGACACAGTAAAGTATCTCTTCAAACTGGATGACGGTCAAGCGGTTGAAAGTGTTTTGATGAAACACAGCTACGGCAACTCTGCCTGTATCTCCACCCAGGCCGGTTGCCGGATGGGTTGCCGTCTCTGTGCCTCAAGCCTGGGAGGTTTCGTCCGGAACCTGCGTTCCGGTGAGATTTACGGGCAAGTTCTCGGTATGCAAAAGGACGCCGGAGAAAGAGTGAGCCACGTAGTGATCATGGGTTCCGGCGAACCGCTGGACAATTACGCGGCCACCCTTGCTTTTATAAAAAACGTTACTGCTCCTTACGGTCTTAATATAGGGCAGCGCCATATCACTGTTTCCACTTGCGGTCTGGCGCCCCGGATCAGGGAGATGGCCGGTGAAAAACTGGCGGTTACTCTGGCGGTGTCGCTGCACGCGCCGAACGATCACCTGCGGGATGAGTTAATGCCGGTTAATAAAAAATACCCGTTGCGGGTATTAATGGAAGCTTGCCGGGAATACGCGCTCAAGACAGGCCGGCGGATTACCTTTGAATACGCCCTGATTGCCGGTTTAAACGACGGGCATGAACTGGCCGCTGAATTAGGCGCGCTGCTGTCGGATATGCTCTGCCACGTTAATTTGATCTTAGCCAATCCGGTGCCGGAACGGGGTGTCAGGCCGTCTGCCAGGCGTCAAGCGCTCATATTTAAAAATATTCTTGAAAAAATGGGTATACCCGTTACTGTTCGCCGGAGTCTTGGCGGGGATATCGACGCCGCTTGCGGGCAGTTGAGGCAGAAAACTCTGGCAGGTTGGCATGACGCGTGCCTGCAGGGCGATTTTGAAGCCTGACGCAAAAGAGCGGGCGAGTGAGCTTGCAGAGAAGCGAATGAACTGGGCGAAGCGTTTGAAGTATAACCAGCGGATCAGGAGGTGAGCTCCTTGGGTGTTTTCTCAGGTTTGGAAGGCAGTTTGGAAAAATATATTGAAGGGTTTTTTAAAGACAGGTTTAAAGGACGCGTTCAGCCGGCCGAGATAGCGAAAAAGCTGGCCAGGGAGATGAGGGACCGCAGGCGGGTCAGTGTCAACAGAATTTACGTGCCTAATAAATTTACTGTTCACCTTAATGCTAGTGATTACGATCATATTGCGGCAATAGCTTCGGCATTTTCCGGTGAGCTTCAAGAATATGTAAATCAGAAGGCCAGAGAAAAGAAATATACCCTTGCCGGCCCGCCGGCCGTGGATTTTGTCAGAGAAGAGCTCGAAGAAACAGGGTTTATAAAAATAGAATCCGGTTTTAGCGAGGCGCCGCCGGAGGATGAACCAGCAGAGGCGGATGCGGGAGTGCTTGAACACACCCAGCTTTTTCGCCTGGCCAAGGATATTACTGTTGTGGAAAAGACGCCTGCCGTTTATGCCCGGCTGAAAGTTGAAGCCGGTCCGGAAAAAGGGAGGATTATTAATTTGAGTAAAGCCAGCCAGGTGATCGGGCGGCATGCCGGGTGTGATATCGTTCTGAACGACTTCAGTGTATCCCGGCGCCAGGCGCGGCTTGAATGGGTACAGGGCAGGTTTGCCATCACCGATCTTGGTAGCACCAACGGTACGTGGGTGAACGGTTCCAGAATCGTGTCAAAAGTGCTTGAACCGGGAGATGAAGTAGCCCTGGGCACCACAGTATGCGCATTTAAGGTGGATTAGACATGCTTACCATATTAATTACGGCTTTGCGGTATGCTTTTTTATTGCTTCTCCTTATTTCTATTTTCAGGCTGATTAAATGGATGATCGCCGACCTGAAAGAAGTATCGTCTCAACAGGTAATAGAAAACCCCCCCGGCAGGCCGAGAGAAGAACCCCGTTCTTCTTTCGGGACAACCGGTGAAGTAGAACTGGTGGTTGTCGAAAGCTCCGTATCCCAGCCAAAATCAGGCGACACTTTTGGTTTCCAAAGGGAAACTCTTATCGGCAGGGACGAACGGAGCGATATAATTATTGCTGGCACATTTGCCTCTGCCTGGCACGCGCGTATATACTTTAAGGAAGGACAGTACTGGCTGGAGGATTTGAAAAGCACCAACGGCACTTTCTTGAACGAAATCCAGGTGAATCAGCCGATTGTTTTGGCAAATAGAGATAAAATTAGAATCGGGGGAGTTATTTTTCAGTTTGTGAGGTGGGGGTATGAGATGGGCGCAGATCACTGACACGGGTTTATCAAGGAGGGTTAATGAAGACAGCCTGCTTGTGTTGCCGGAAATGGGGCTGCTGGCGGTAGCGGACGGGATGGGCGGACACCAGGGTGGTGAAGTCGCCAGCGGATTGGCGCTTCAAACGTTGCAGAAAGAGCTCGCCCGCTTGCTGAAAAAGGGTGAATCGCCTGAGAAAGCCCTGCTCAATTCAGTTAAAGTGGCCAATGTTTCGGTATTCAAAATGTCCGTACGGAAGGAAGAACTTAAGGGCATGGGAACGACATTAACCGCGTGTTTGAACTGGGCGGGCGACCTTATTATCGCTCATGTGGGTGATAGCCGGGCCTATTTGATTCGCCGGGGTGGTATTCGTCAATTGACTCAAGACCATTCACTGGTGCAGGAACTGCTAAGAAAAGGCGGCATTAACGAAGAACAGGCGCTTCAGCACCCCCAGCGCAATATGCTGACCAGGGCGCTCGGCACTGCGCAGTCGGTGGCGGTGGACCTTTACCGGGATAAATTAGCGGCAAACGATCTCCTCTTACTGTGCACCGACGGCTTAACCCGTTATCTTCGCCAGGAGGATCTATTATATGTGATCAAATCTTCCCAAGGGATTAACAGCGCGGTGCATGCCCTGCTCGGCAAGGCGCTTCAGTATGGAGGCGCGGACAATGTTACCATTATTCTGGCCCAGTTTTAAATTAGGAGTCAGACTCCCATGAAGCTTCGCTTCATCATCAGATAGCTGAAAATGGTAATGATTTATTTTTACCGTTCTCTTATTTTTCATTCATTAATATAAGGTTCCGGGGGAATAAAATGACTGACGGCAGTTACGGCAACTATATCAGCGCGGTGGCAAAAAGCGCGGCCCGCAGGAAAGGCCGGCGGGTTGAGTGGAAGCTGCTTTCTCTTATCGGGGTTTATGCCATGATCGGGGCGGCTGCGTTGTACCTGGGATCGGCCGGCGCGGCGGACCGGAAGGTCGTTTTCGCCTGCGTCTCAGTTGTCGCGGCCTACTTTTTGGTTAGTTTTTACTGGCATTATTCGGGCTACCGCGGGGATTGCTTTTTGTTGCCGTTAGTCGCCTTGCTTTCCACTACCGGCCTGATTTTCTTGTTTCGCCTGGATCCGGCTTATGGCGTGCGCCAGTTTTTCTGGCTGCTGATCGGGCTGGGAGTTCTGCTTTTAACCACACGGCTGCTTATTGATTTCCGGTTTTTAAGCGACTATAAATATATTTACGCGCTTGCCGGTTTGATTGCCCTTATCCTACCCGTTTTTTTCGGCCAGGAGCAGGGGGGGGCGAAGAGCTGGCTGGACCTTGGCATCTTTAATTTTCAGCCGTCCGAGTTTGTTAAAATCTTAGTAGTGCTTTTCCTGGCCAGTTACCTGTCGGAAAACAGGGCCGTCTTGACCGTCGGGACCAGAAACCTGGGCGGGCTGGCTTTGCCGGGGCCGCAGGAGTGGGGCCCGCTGCTGGCCATGTGGGGAATTTCCCTCTTATTGCTGGTGTATCAGAAAGACCTCGGCGCGGCGCTGATTTATTTCAGCACCTTTCTGACCATGGTTTATGTGGCCACCTCCCGTATTCTTTATGTTCTGTTTGGTTCGACGCTGTTTGCCGCGGGGGCGGCAGCCAGTTTCTACATGTTTGACCATGTGCGGGCCAGATTTGAAATATGGATGAACCCGTGGCCCAATATAGAAACTACGGGATACCAGATCATTCAGTCGCTTTTTGCGATTAACTCGGGCGGTGTGCTCGGCAGCGGTCTCGGGCTGGGATTTCCGGGATACATTCCGGCTGTGCATACCGATTTGATTTTTTCCGCTATTTGTGAAGAACTGGGTTTGGCAGGCGGCGCCGGTATTATTATCCTTTTTATGCTCTTTGTTTACCGGGGAATCAGGATTGCTTTAAAAACGACAGATGAATTCGCCGCCCTGGCAGCTTCCGGGCTGACCGCCCTGCTGGGTTTACAGGCTTTTATCATTATTGCCGGGGTAACCAAGCTGTTACCCCTGACCGGCATTACTCTTCCGTATATAAGTTATGGCGGCAGTTCGCTGGTGGCGAACTTTATATTGCTGGGGCTTTTATTAAATATTTCCCACGAGGAAGAAAGCGATTTATGAAGCAGAATATTCTAAAACTAGGTTTCTTGCTATTGGGCTTATTTTTAATCCTGGTGGGCTACCTGTCTTATTTGCAGGTGGTCAGGAACCCGGCCCTGGCCTCGAATCCTTATAACCGCCGCGTGCAGGAGATGGAGAATCAAACTGTGCGGGGAAACATCTATGATGCCAAGGGTGTTGTCCTGGCCCGGACGGAATTTGACGGCAAGCAAGGCCGGCGGGTTTATCCCCAGGGGGATGTCGCGGCGCATATTATCGGTTACGTTTCCGACCGGTACGGGCGGGCGGGCCTTGAATCCGCATACGATTCTTATCTGCTGGGCATGGAAGGATCCGACAGCGTCAGGAATTTTATCAATAGGCTCCTGGGTAAGGAGCAAAAGGGCGGGGATCTGACGCTCACTATTGACTCTTCCCTGCAGGAGCTTGCAGAGCAGCTGCTGGGGAACCGGCGCGGGGCGGTTGTTCTCGTTGACACCAGGACGGGAGCTTTGCGGGTAGTGGCCTCAGCCCCGGGTTACGATCCCAACCGCCTGGAGGAATACTGGCCGGTTCTGGTGCAGGCGGCGGACTCGCCCTTGCTGAACCGGGCGACGCAGGGCGCTTACCCACCCGGTTCAACGTTCAAAATTATTACTGCGGCGGGAGCGCTGGCCGACAAACCCGGACTGGCCGACAGCACTTTTAACTGCCAGGGTTACTTGATGGTGGGCGGGTATAAGCTGACCGACCTGGCTGTGCATGGCGAAGTGGATCTGAAAAAGGCTCTCGCCGTCTCATGCAACACCACTTTTGCGCAGTTGGGCCTCGGGTTGGGCGCCGACAGCTTTTACCGCACCTTTAAAGCTTTCGGGCTGGATCAGGACCCCGGCCCAGGAATCGCGGTGCGGCCGGGCACGCTTGCCGCTCCGGGTGATATGATTCAGACAGAACTGGCCAGCAGCGCCATCGGACAGGGCGAGGTGCTGGTAAGCCCGCTGCATATGGCCCTGGCGGCGGCGGCCATAGCCAACCAAGGTGTGATTATGCATCCTTACCTGGTTGAATCGGTAAGAGACTCCTCCGGTGCAGCAGTTCAGTCCGTAACGCAACGCCAGTGGCTTACCGCAACCACCCCGGCCATATCCGGAATCATTAAAGAAGGGATGATCGACGCGGTGCGCGGCGGCACGGCGACAGCAGCGGCTGTTTCCGGGGTGAAGGTGGCCGGTAAAACCGGCTCCGCGCAAAACCCGCACGGTAAGACGCACGCCTGGTTTATCGGTTTCGCGCCCGCGGAGCAGCCCAGGCTGGCTGTCGCGGTGGTTTTGGAAAACGCCGGTTCGGGCGCGTCTGTCGCGGCCCCGGTCGCGGGCAGGCTTCTGGCGACGGCTCTGGCGAAGGGGTATTAGATTGGCGAGCGGCGTGCAAAAAATAACTTTGCTAACGTTTAGTTTAGATTAGAGGTGAATAAAATGATCGGGAAGCTTTTGGGGAACCGCTATGAAATTGTGGAACAGCTGGGCGGCGGTGGTATGGCCATAGTTTATAAGGGCCGGGACACCATTTTGAACAGATTGGTTACCATAAAAGTGCTTCGTTCCGAGTTCAACAGTGACGAAGACTTCGTAAAACGGTTTCGCAGGGAGGCCCAGGCTATCGCCAGCCTCTCACACCCGAATATAGTCAGCATTTACGATGTCGGCCGGGTAGATGAAGTTGACTACCTGGTCATGGAATATGTTGAAGGCGACAACTTAAAAAATCTGATCCGGCTGCATGGCCCTTTAACCCCGGCCAGGTCCGCCCAAATTGCCCGACAGATCAGCGACGCGCTGGAACATGCCCATGAAAACAGCATCGTGCACCGGGATGTCAAGCCGCAGAACATTTTAATCACCAGGGACGGACGGGCCAAACTGACCGATTTCGGGATCGCCAGGGAGGCCACTGCCGCTACCCTTACCCAGACCGACGCCGTCATGGGCTCGGTTCATTACCTTTCCCCCGAGCAGGCGCGTGGAGAAAATACCGGACCGCGTTCCGACATCTATTCCCTGGGTGTCGTATTGTATGAAATGGCTACGGGAGCGCTGCCTTTCCAAGGGGACACCCCGGTCGGCGTCGCTTTGAAGCATATCCAGGATGAGCCGCCCCGCCCTTCCCTGCTGAATCCGGCGGTGCCGTTGAGCTTGGAAAAAGTGATCGCCCGGGCCATGGCGAAGAGCCCGTCCGGCCGGTATGAAACAGCGAGACAGATGGCGCAGGAACTTGAGAATATAGCCGGAGCCGGCATAAAAGATCCGCCGCGGGCTGAGCCCGATGATGAATTCGCCACCAGAGTGATTCCCACCGTTCACAGGGCGGCCGGGGATATCCAGCCCGCTGAGAGGGATGTGCGCGGGAGAAAAAGAAGCAAGAGATGGCTCTGGTCGGCGTTGATTCTTCTGGTGCTGTTTGCCGCGGGGGCCGCCGCGTTTCAGTTTTACTTCAATATACCGGAAGTGACGATGCCTTCCGTCGAGGGAAAGACCCTTGATGAGGCTAAAAGCATCTTACGCCGGCAGGGTATAAAAAAAGACCCTCAGGTGTTCTTGAACTACCATCCCAGTGTGCCGGAGAACAGTGTCATTTCCCAGAAGCCCGCAGAAGGCGACAAGATAAAAGTAAACCATACCGTAATTCTATATGTCAGCCAGGGAGCGGAACTGCGGGAGGTGCCTTCGGTGATCGGCCACAGTTTCAGTGATGCAAAAAGCATGATTGAAAGAAATGATTTAAACGTAGCCATGCCCTATCAGGAAGGGTACAGCAATGAATATGCGGAAGGAGTCGTGATGGATCAGGAGCCCAAAGGCGGCAAACTCGCAAAAGGAAGCCAGGTAATCTTGCATGTCAGTAAAGGAAAGCAGCCCGTGATGCATAAGCTGCCCGACCTGACCGGCCTNACGCTGGAGAAGGCGAAAGAGGAATTGTTGAAACTTAAGTTAATCCTTGATGAAAATGTGAACAGGGTTAGAAGCANCAGTTANCTCTCCGGGCAGGTGACAGACCAGAGCCCGGCCAAGAACACAGAGGTCGAGGAAGGCTCCGAAGTGCATGTAACCGTAAGCGACGGGCCGGGCCCGGAAAAGCGCACTAAAAATGTAACCGTCCCATTTAACGACGATAAGAAAGAGCACAAGCTGAGAATCGTGCTGAATGATGTGCGGGGCGCTACCGAAGTTTTTGACGGCACTGTCAGGAATGAAAAATCGGTGACCAAACAAATAACCTATTATGGTAAGGCGACTGTTCGAGTTTATGTGGATGAAGTCCTGGTGGATGGTGATATACCTCTTGATTAGCGGGGAAAACCTTGTTCAGGGCATTGTCCTGAAGGCGTACAGCGGCCATTATTTTGTTCATGACGGCGGCTGTGCATGGGAGTGCTCGCTGCGGGGGCGCTTCCGTTACGAAAAACAGCAAGTCCTGGTTGGAGACCGGGTGGAACTGGCGCCAAAAGCGGACCGGGCCGGGGTTATCGTGAAAGTATTGTCCCGCCGCTCCGCGCTGTTGCGGCCGCCGGTAGCCAACGTGGATCAAGCGATAATTATTTTTTCCGTACGGGAACCCGAGCCCAATCCCGGCTTACTGGACCGCTTTCTCATTACGGCAGTCATGAATCAGATTGAGCCGGTGATATGTTTCAATAAAATCGACCTTATAGAAAATGGCGAGGTTGCTCTTGTTTCCCGCTATCAGGGTGTATATACTGTGGCGCTAACCAGCGCGGTGACCGGAACGGGTCTGGACAGCCTGCGGGAGAAACTGCGGGGAAAAATTTCGGTATTCGCCGGCCCTTCCGGGGTGGGCAAATCGACGATATTAAACGCCATAGTGCCGGAGTTGAAACTTAAAACCGGCAGAGTCAGCGAAAAATTAAAGCGGGGCAAACATACGACCCGCCATGTGGAATTGATATCCCTGCCTGAAGGTGGATTGGTGGCGGACACCCCCGGTTTTTCCAGCCTGGACTTGCCCGATATCAAGCTGGAGGAACTAGCCGGCTACTTTCCGGAAATGGAAGAGTACAGCGGGGATTGTTACTTTAGCGGCTGCCTTCATGACAGGGAACCCGGGTGCGCTGTCAAGAAAGCGGTGGAACAAGGGGGAATTGAAGAATCACGCTACCGGCAATATGTTGAATTTTTACAAGAATTGAGAGGCAGGAGGCGGTATTGATGGTCAAACTGGCCCCTTCCATATTATCCGCGAATTTTGGGGCGCTGCTTGATGATGTTCGGCAAGTTGAAGAGGCCGGGGCGGAGTACCTGCATATTGATGTTATGGACGGTCATTTTGTCCCCAATATTACCATCGGCCCGCTGGTGGTGAAGGCGCTCAGGCCGAAAAGCCGCATGTGTTTTGACGTCCACCTGATGATTGAAAACCCGGAGCTGTACATTGAGCAGTTTATCAACGCCGGCGCGGACTTGATTACCGTGCATGTGGAGGCCGCACGGCACCTGCACAGGCTCTTAGCCCTGATCAAGGAAAAGGGTGTGCGGGCGGGCGTGGCGTTGAACCCGGCCACACCGCCCGGTGCCGTGGAGTATGTCCTTCCCTTGGTGGATCTGGTCTTATTAATGACCGTCAACCCAGGCTTTGGCGGACAGGCGTTTATTCCCGAAGTGCTGCCCAAGATCAAGGCTGTCAGGCAAATGCTTAACAAGCGGGGTTTAAAAGCTGAAGTCCAGGTCGACGGCGGGGTGAACCAGGACACGGCTGCCGCTGTGGTACAAGCCGGCGCCACGGTACTGGTAGCCGGCTCGGCGATTTTCGACAGCGCCGATATCGCTTCCGCCGTGCGTCAACTCAGAATAATAATGGGGTCAGCCCTTGACATTGGACAGGTAAATATTTTATAATTTTCCATAACACCAGATAATGGAGTGGGATATTATGGCTAGGCCCCTTAGGCTTGAATATGAGGGAGCAATGTATCATATAACGGCACGAGGGAATGAAAGAAAAAAGATATTTTTTATGCCTGACGATTATGAAAAATTTAAAGATTACCTCAAAGCTGCAAAACAGAAATATGGCATAATTATACACAGTTACGTTTTAATGAGTAATCACTATCATTTGATATTAGAAACTCCCGACGGAAATTTAAGCAAGGTAATGCATAATATTAACAGTTCATATTCAACATATCTAAATATTAGGCGAAAGAGGAGCGGTCATTTATTTCAAGGTCGGTATAAGGCAATTCTCGTTGACAAAGATAACTATCTAATAGAATTAAGCAGATATATACACTTAAATCCCGTAAGAGCGGGAATAGTTAAACAGCCTGAAGACTATGAATACAGCAGTTATAGAGTATTTGCGGCAGGTAAAGAGGACAAAATCGTTGACCAAGATACGATATTAAAGATGATAGCGGACCAGCTGGAGACGGGTAGAAACCAATATTGTAAATATGTCAATAACGGAATATCTGAAGAAATAAAGAATCCCTTTGAAGCGGTCTATGGCGGGTTGGTAATGGGCGGAGAAATATTTATAAAAGAGGCCTTGCGGCAACTTAAGGATTGTAATTTGGAGAAAGATGATATTTCATATAGAAAAGAATTAAAGAGCACATGCAATATCGAAGAGATAATAGAAAGAACAGCCAAGCTTTTAAAAGTCTCAATTGAAGATATTAAAGAGAATAAGATTCCTCAATACAGAAAGATTGCTATATATTTTGCTAAAAAGAATACAGGTGCCACTAACAAAGAAATTGGGTCATACTTCAAAGGATTAAGTTATTCAGGAGTAGCAAAAACAAATGAACGATTTATTAAGGAAATGGATGGAAATAAGGAGATCAAGGCTTGGATAACCGAACTTGAGCAAAATCTGTCCAATGTCAAGGGCTGACCCCAAAAAATAACTGGGACCATAGAACACGGTTGGTGTTCTTAATGGTACCCAGTTATTTATTTTTGGGTCTTTATATTTAAAAATATTTGTTTAAATTGCAAAATTCTTATTTAGATTTGTTAAAATATCAACTATAATGGGATAAAACAGTAATAATTGGCATTAGAGGCTGTAAAAATGAGGAAAAATTTAATTTATCTTTGGATAATCGCTGTTATTTTAGCAATAATAGGATTTCTAATTTATTATCATACTGACATGCTTAGTAAGTCACCTGTTAATAACAGTTTGTCATTTGTTAATATATCCCATCTGGAATCGGATGCAAATAATAACTTGTTCGTCATTGATCAATCAATGAAAAGATTAGTTAAAACAAATCCTTCTGGTGTTTTAACCAGTATTATCGACAGCGATAATGGAAGGAAAGACTCTTCCGTGCTGTTTTCTGATGTTGTTGCCGATGACAGCGGCTCGTTTTACGTGTTATCCACCGTTTTAGACGCTCAGGGTTATTATGTGGAATCGGAAGAAATCAACCGGTATACGCCGGCAGGCAATTTTGACAAGCAGTTGTACCGGGTGGAATATGACCGGGAAAATAGACCGAATCGCACAGGACGGCTGAAAACGCTGGATATCAAAGATAATTTTCTTTACTTTTACAGTGTCGGGCAGGACAAAATAATACTGAACAGATTGACTCTGAATGGAGATAATGTTGATAGCTTATTCAGTATTTTCTTAGACGGGGAAATGTATTTGTCCGAAATCGCAGGACTGGAATTCGGTTCAATATTCTTCACTACCAAAAAAGGTGAAATTTATCAAATCAATGACTCCGGCAGGCCGGTTCTGGTTTATTCCAGCGGCAGCGGGGAAAAATCACTGCCGGTATATTTGGATGTTAGCGCGGACAAACATATTTATTTTGCCGATGTTTACAGGGAGGAAATTGACCGCCTGCGTACCGGTGAGATTAATTCCGCCGAGACACTTTTGTCGGAAAGAAAACTTTATGAGCAGGGGTATAGCGTTCCGTTTTCAGTGCTGAAAGATCTCAGTATAAAGCAAGACGGGTCGGTTCTCATTGCCGCCTCTGACCGGGTAATCTGTGTCCGGCCGGACGGCGGGATAAATTTTATATTAGAAAAAGTAAAATTCCCATATAAGACAATGGCTATGCGATTGTTGGCCTGGCTGCTGGTTTTGCTGGCCGTTGTTTTGTTTTTGCGCGGATGTAAAATTCTCTATGTCGATATCATGCAAAAGANAATTTCTTTGATTTTTAAACAGCTTTGTTTTATTCCGGTGATTGTGCTGGCCATGGTTCTTGTGTCAAGCGTTATTAATGCANACCTTTTTGCTTTGTAAGCTTTTTTGGTTTTTCAGTCATTGCTCAAGCGTTCTCAATCCGGTGAATTGAAACTACTCTACATTAGATAATAGCCTGATTTTTTCATTGATTTAATAATTTGCCTCATTTTACCAGATAATGAGCATGCTTATCCTCTTGTCCACAACTTAGGGTGTGGACATTCTATCGGAAAAGTTATCCCTATGTGGATAATATTTTAGACTGCTGCTACCAGACTTCGCATTTTCTCTCCTTGTTTTTCCTTAATTCGTCCTATGGCCATAGCCAGCATGACACACAACGCCAATCCACACCTTAGTTTCATCTTATCCATACCGCGAATGGTGTGCAGTTCAAAACCAAAGGACACATCTAACCGGCTGTTTACTCGTTCCACGCTGGTACGTTTGTTATATTCTTTTTCCCATTTGTAGCTTGCCCGGTCAATCGGCGTAAAGATTCTTCGGTCTTCCGCCAACGGGATTCGAAGACCTTGCGCCACCGGGCATTCCGCTTGGCCTTGACATGCGATTCCGTATTGTTTGGCCGGACATAATTTCTTCAAGGTGTTGCGGTCTTTTTCAAATCCGCCATTGGCCATTTCCCGTTTGGTATTTGTTTTAGGACAATAGCAGTAAACGTTACCTTTATAGTTATATGTTGCATTGGTTCTTCCATTTAGCAGGCGCGTTTCTTCCCCGTCTTTCCACATGTTCCGTATGTCGATTACCGGTTTGATTTGATACCGATCCCAGCACTTCTCGATTAGTTTTGTATCATCATACCCCTTGTCGCCCCCCAATGTTTCTGCTTTCAATAAAATCTCCGGCTGTGTCTCTTCCATCTGTTCAAGTATGGCGTGCCCTTCTTTGATATCTGAAGCCGAAGCTTTTGTTACTTTATAGGCAACCGGCAGTTCATATGTTGCATCCACGACTAAATGCAGTTTGTAGCCAAACCATTTTACGATCTTTTCCCAAAAGCTGCCGTCTTTGTTCTGCCCCCGGTATTCTTTTTTCCCGTAGTCGGCATCCGTATCCCGTCTGCCATCCGGTACCTGATTCCTGTTCTTCTGCTTGGCAAAAGATGATACGGCTTTGCTGTCTACGGCCAGGTGCTTGCCAAAGTCAGGTACCAGTTCCTGTATCTGTTTAATCAGGTTTTCGAAAATCTCGTCTATTTTTTCTGTACACTTTAATAACTTTTTTAAAAACCGCGTATATACCCATGCCGGGGGCACGGCCTGACCTTTAAATCCGCACATGGCCCGCAGTTGTCCGTTTCGCCCCAGTTCCCGGCGCAGTTTTTCTACGCTGTCATGCTGGAACACTATGCCGGCAAGCACGGAGTTCCACATCGCCCGCACCGGATAATCGTCCCGACCTTTATATCGCTCTTTTTCCAGTTGTCTCATAAGTTCTTCGTCCGGCATATATTCCAGCACAAGACGCAACCGTTCCAGATCACCTAATTCTTCGATTTCTTTCCAGCCAAAAATGCAGAGTTGTGGTATAATAGCCATACAGGTGAACCTCCTTGGTTTAATGTGTGGTTTAGACGCTACTATTTTACCATGGAAATGCTCACCTGTTTTTCTTTTTTCTTGCTTGGGGTGGATTTCTCAGTTTTTCATGATTCCTGCCCTTCAAACCCTTATTCCCCGTTTTATTTTGGGGTAAAATCTTTTTTTTTGTTCCTTTCAACCCTTGTACGCTCTGGCTTCTCAAACATCGCAATTAGCTCAATTCTTAACCTCTTATATTTTTCGTTATCACAACCAGTTCCGCTGCGAGGATATAATCTCGCGGTATAATCTTGGTATCAGATATCATCTTAACATGTATTTACTTTTATATCCGCAAGTGATATCATATAAATATCAAAATAATAATAGACAGGAGAATGAATGATTATGAAAGAAAAGAATGCCTGGGTTTTCAATGGTTTTCTGGCGCTCCTTCTGCTGTTGGTCTGGTCGGGACTGGCAGCCTATATTCTGGTGGAACGGAATCCCATCGCGGGGGTGCTCATGCTTATAGCAGCCGCGTTAATTTTTAGCGGAATAGTTATAGTGCAACCCAATCAGGCGCGAGTTGTCACCTTTTTTGGCCGCTATATGGGAAGTGTGCGGGAAAGCGGCATCTGGCTGACCATACCGTTGACATCACGCAAAACGATCTCATTGCGGGTGCGNAACTTTAACAGTAATACATTAAAAGTCAACGATGTCGAAGGAAACCCCGTTGAAATCGCGGCTGTTGTTGTTTTTAAAGTAGTGGATTCCGCGAAAGCAGTGTTTGACGTCGATAAATATGAGGAATTTGTTGAAATACAAAGTGAAACGGCGTTGCGGCATGTCGCCACCAAGTATCCATATGACTGCTTTGAAGAAAAAGGATATTCCCTGCGCAGCAATGCTGAAGAAGTGGCTGATGAACTGAGCAAGGAACTTCAAACACGTCTTGCCGTGGCAGGGGTCGAAGTCATGGAAGCCCGCCTGACTCACTTAGCGTACGCTACTGAAATCGCCAGCGCCATGTTGCAGCGCCAGCAGGCGTCAGCGATAGTGGCAGCCAGGCAAAAAATCGTCGAGGGGGCGGTCGGCATGGCGCAAATGGCTATCAATCAGCTCCAGCGGGATAATATTGTGGAACTTGACGAAGAACGCAAAGTGGCTATGATCAACAATTTGATGGTGGCAATCGTTTCAGACCGGGCGGCCCAGCCGGTTATCAATACTGGCAGCCTATATTAAATCGGGTGGCCTCTCATGTCTGATAAAAAAAAATTTTTACTTCGTATCGACCCCAAATTATACGAGGCTTTAGAAAGATGGGCAGCCGACGAATTTCGCAGCGTAAACGCGCACGTTGAATATTTATTGAGTGAAGCGGCACGGAAGGCAAAGCGCGTGTCCGCGAAGTCTCCCGCTAATCCGATACAACAAAGTAATGATTAAAAATTCCTTGCGATTCGACGTGCCGGATTTCCGCAAATCAGCTCATAAACTTTTTTTTCACTATTAGTAAGACTATACCAAAAGGCTGACATTTCCCGGATCAATTTCTCGTCATCAGTTTCTGCAACCGGTATCGTCACAGGTTTTTTCATCAAGATTATTAGGCAAATCGGCTTTAACCTGTTCATACTGGTGTAATGGCCGGAGGTACCAGATTATTAACGGGTTAATCATAAACAAAAGACAGGCGCCCAGCACCGCTGTAGCGGGGCTTAATAAAGGACCGGGCAGCAATTGCGTATCCAACGCTATCCCGGGCGCTGTGATAAAAAACAAAGACAGGCCGAGCCCGAGTCCGAAAACCCGGGTATTCAGTATTTTAGACAAATCGCGCAAGGTAAGCCAGTAATAGAGATCTGTTGCGCAAAGTCCGGCAATTATCAACAGCAGAGTAATAATAATTTCTACCGGACGGTCGAGACTGATTATAGCGATTGTCAGACCAAGACCTAATAAACTTAACGCTACAGGTCCCAGCCATAAATACGAGAATTTTCGGGCGTAAACCGCAAGCGCGAGATAGATTGCCGCATAAAGAAAAGAGTCTATTCCTATAACTGCCGGCCATTGGGAATAAAAAAGGGGCACTATCGCCCTGAACCAGAATCCTCCGGAAAAGTAAGCGGCCAATGAAAAAGCAATGATGCTGACAATAGTACTGGTTTTAATTTTTTTGTTTCCCGCTTCTTTTTTAGTCAGGTTGCATGCAAAATGTCTATTGCCGATATAGAGCGCGCCGAGAAGCGGAGCCAGTCCGGTAAGAGAAGCGGCGATCTTTACAAAAGGATAGGATAAAAAATGGGTAAAGCAGGTCAAACCCAGCAATACATTCGCTGTGGTCATGGCCAGACCAATCGTTATCACAGGAGATTTTTCATTCAAGAAAACCGGTATCCAGGACAGGACAAGATAAGCTGAAATAAGACCAAGTATGACGCTGATGACATTTGGATTATTTAAAGGAATAAAGGTCCATATACATGTTAGAATGAAAATTACCGCGCCGGAAGATACCACTAATCTTTTATCATTCAACACGACCGGAGGCAAAAAGGAAAAAATAATCATACTCAGGCCATGACTAAAAGTAAAAAAATGTCCCAGTATATACGCCTGCGGCCCGAATATCTCCTCCAACAACGGACCGTGCATGGGATATGAGAGAATCCAAGTAAAAATAAAAGCAAGCGCTAGGGCGTTCAACACCGAATCTTGCGGCACCAACTTAATCTTTTGAGGAAGAATCATAGTTCAGTCTTTCATGTAAATTAATCTTTAGCAAAATATATCATATTTTGTCGAACAAAAACACCTGATCGGGTGTATTTTTTTATGTTTTCCGCATGGGGCAGGTTATCGGCGTATATCTTTTTGCCATTGATTATTAAATCATTTTAAACAGATCCCGATGGTCAGAAATCCAATGCTTCATAGGCTGAGCGTATTTCGCGCATGATATATATTGTATCTATACATCCATAAAAATTGAGGTGATTGATGTGCTGGCCAGGGATATTATGAACAAAAATGTTATTACCGTACAAGAAGATGCCACCATTGAAGAAGTGGCCGGAATACTAACGGAAAACAACATCTCCGGGGCACCGATTTTAAATAAGGAAGGGAATTTAGTGGGCATTGTTACCGAAGAAGACCTGCTGCACAAGGAAACAAACCCCAGAACACCAGGTTTTCTGAATATACTGGGTGCTTTTATTTACATTAACGGGCTGGAAAGATACCGGGAGGATTTTAAAAAATTAGCCGCCCAAAGAGCGTCGGAAATAATGACTACTGATGTAATCACTGTCGGCGGTGATATAGAAATTGAACGGGTGGCTGCTTTAATGGTAGATAATGACATAAATAGAGTACCGGTGGTTGAAAACAACTCTGTCATTGGCATTATCAGCCGCGCTGACATAATTAAAACCCTGGCTCAACGGGTTTAAGCCAGACCTTTTTGCCGCTGATGCATACCCAAAGGTTACTTGTCTATAAATCAAGAAAAGCATGATTACCTTTAAATAATTACCTTATAAATAAAGTGGGCGGTTTTATGATCACCGCTCACTTTTTTACCGGCTCCACCTTCTAGCTGGACATACTCCTTAAAGCATCCACTTTCTTGATTTTCATGGAATCCCTGTGAAACTCTATTACTCCTTCATCCCTCAACCTGGACATCTCGCGTGACAGAGACGGGCGGGAAACGTTCAGGAAGTCAGCAAGCTCGTTCCTTTTCAGAGGCATCATGAACATGGTACTGCCCGTCCTTTTATACTGTTCCAGCAGAAAAGTGCTGATCTTCTCCCTCAGGCTCTTGATCGCCAGGTATTCTACCTTCTGGTGAAGCATAAGCGCCTTGCCCGATACAATTTCCAGCATGTTCGTGATCAGCTGCCTATGGCTCATGCAGGAATTTTCACAGTTGCCGACTATCTTTCCAGCCGGCAGGAACATTACTGTGCAGGCTGTCCTGGCCGCTACCGTTACCGGCCAGACGCCGTCTCCCGAAAACGCGGCCATCTCGCCGAACATCTCCCCGGGGCCGTTTACCGCTATAATGACCCGGCTGCCGGCCGCGTTTTCCTTGGCAACCACTACCTCGCCGGAAAGGACTACCCCCAGACCGGTAAATCTTTCGCCGGCAACGGCCACCCACTCATTTTTTCCGTAGCTGTTCACATTCGGCTTCAGGCATTCAAACACGATATTCAATTCATCCGGGCTTATCCTCCTAAATAATTCGCACTTAGATAAAGCTTTCATCCATTTCATATACATTTTTACTCACCCTTGTTTTTGGTAACCATGGCTACCGATTTAGCGTTGCCAATATAATAAAATAACTTTACAAAAGCCGCAAGAAAAATATTTAAAGGGGGTCTCTTCAGGTGAAAAGAAAAATTGTCAAGATAGACGAAGAAAAATGCACCGGCTGCGGGCTTTGCGTCGATGCCTGTGGCGAGGGCGCCCTGCAGCTTGTCAATGGAAAAGCAAAGCTTGTGTCGGAAAGCTATTGCGACGGCCTGGGAGCCTGTCTTCCGGAATGTCCGGCCGGCGCGATAACCTTGGAAGAGCGCGACGCAGCTGCGTTTGACGAAGAAGCTGTAAAAAAGCACACGGCCGATAGACAAATTCCTATACCTGAAAACCTTGCCTGCGGGTGCCCCGGTACTCTGGCAAGGATAATCGAGCAGAATGGGAACCCGGCGCCTGTTATCCCCGCTGCAGGAAATCCCGCGCCGGCAACATCACAACTTCGCCAGTGGCCTTGCCAGATTAAGCTGGTGCCGGTGAACGCTCCCTACTTCGACAATGCCGGCCTGCTAGTAGCCGCCGATTGCACAGCTTACGCCTATGCCGGCATTCATAATGATTTCATGCACAATAAAATTACCATTATCGGCTGTCCGAAGTTGGATGATATCGATTACACCGAAAAACTGACAGGAATATTGAAGGCGCATGAATTAAAAAGCGTCACCGTGCTCCGCATGGAGGTGCCCTGCTGCGGCGGCATCGCCAACGCGGTGAAACAGGCGCTCATAAACAGCGGTAAAATGATTCCGTGGCGTATTGTCACTATCACCACCGACGGAAAAATTGCGGAAGAATAGGTTCATTACTTCAAAAATAAACCAAGGAGGTAACACATGATGTTTTGTTTTCAATGCGAGCAAACGGCAGGCGGCAAAGGTTGCACCAAAGTGGGCGTGTGCGGCAAGCAGCCGGATCTCGCCGACAAGCAGGACGAATTAACCTGTGCCATGGTCGGACTAGCCCGCGCCGCGCAAGGCCGGACACCGGACCAGAACACGGACGCGCTGGTCATGCAAGGGCTTTTCGCGACACTCACCAACGTCAACTTTGACGGCAGCCGCATCGACGAGCTCAAAAACCTTATTCAAGCTGAAAAAGCAAAGCTGGGCGGGGCGGCAGACCCGGCCATCGACACTCTCTGGGCAGGTGATCCAGACATGGTGTCCCTTCGCTCCACCCTTCTTTTCGGGTTGCGCGGCATGGCGGCTTACGCGTGGCACGCCTGTGTACTGGGCAAAAAAGACGATGCAGTAACATCATGGCTATACAAAGGGATGCGCGCCATCGGCGAGGAACATTCAGTCGAGGAGTGGCTGGGCTTGCTGATGGAGTTCGGCCAGGTCAATCTCAAGTGCATGGCCCTGCTTGATGAGGCCAACACCTCAACTTATGGGCATCCCGTGCCGGTCAAGGTCTCCACCACGGTTGAAAAAGGGCCGTTCATTGTGATCACCGGCCACGACTTGCATGACTTGAAGCAGCTTCTTGAGCAAACAGAGGGCAAGGGCATAAACATTTATACCAACGGCGAAATGCTGCCCGCCCACGGCTATCCCGAACTGAAGAAATACCCGCATCTCAAGGGCAACTTCGGGACCGCCTGGCATAACCAAAAGAAGGAATTTGACGGCATACCGGCCCCTGTTCTTTATACAACCAACTGTCTGATGCCGCCTCTGCCTTCTTATTCCGACAGAATCTTCACCACCGACGCCGTCGGCTACCCGGGCATTAAACATATAAAGGGAGACAACGGCAGGAAAGATTTCACTCCGTTAATCAGCAAGGCCCTTGAACTGGGCGGCTGGGCGGAAGACAAGAAGCTCACCGGCATCAACGGCGGTTCGGAAGTGATGACCGGGTTTGCCCNCAANACTGTGCTCGGCNTTGCCGATAAAGTCATTGAAGCAGTCAAAGCCGGCGCGATCAAGCATTTCTTCCTGGTCGGCGGCTGTGACGGCGCCAGGGCGGGCAGAAACTACTATACCGATTTTGTCAGAAAGGCCCCTCCGGACACCGTCATCTTGACTCTGGCCTGCGGCAAGTTCCGCTTCAATGATCTGGACATCGGTGAAATCGGCGGCCTGCCGCGCATTATGGACATGGGCCAGTGCAACGACGCATATTCCGCCATCCAGGTGGCTGTCGCCCTGGCCGGCGCGTTCAACTGCGGGGTTAATGAGCTGCCCCTGACCCTCGTTCTCTCGTGGTACGAACAGAAAGCCGTGAGCATTCTGCTGACGCTCCTGTCGCTGGATATTAAAAACATCTACCTTGGTCCCACACTGCCCGCGTTTATCTCCCCGAACGTGCTGAACGTTCTGGCAGAAAAATTCAACATCAAGCCGATCAGCACGCCGGCAGCGGATTTAGAAGCGATTCTTGGATAAAGAAAAGTGGGGTCAGGCTTTACTTTGTGAGATTATTATTTAAGAAAGTAAAGCCTGACTCATTGTTATTCCGGAGAGTCAAAGAGAGTCAAGGGGTCAGCCCTTGACATTGGACAAGCACATAAATTACTTTCTTATTAAGTAAGTTCTTTTTTACTGTCTCGTACGTTTAATGCCAAATTACTATAGCAAGGTTATCGCTCCGATAAAGTTCAAATGCTGTTTAAAAACAAGAACGGTTTCTGATAAACCCATCCTATGGGGAAGTCCACCTCCGACAATGACAGCTTTTACGGTCATCTTTCAAGAACAATTTCATCCCCAACTGAAAAGATATGGCAACGTTCTTTAAGAAAACGCTTCATTTCACAGATAGCTATCATTCCGGTGCAATGCAGCGG
>JGI11944J13513_1000388_pt1 | contig 45280 bp, 41 predicted proteins | sample TerdegcoTASludge_FD_13513 | JGI IMG/M metagenome (IMG submission 13513) | reverse complement strand
TTTAACTAATACTTAGTATTATATAAAAATTAATATTATTAAAATTATTTGTAAATATGCAAATATTTCAAAATGTATAAAGTTATATATATTCAATTCACTATAAGTATAGCAACATAAATAAAATGTTGAGTTGGTGAATAATATGCAAGAAGAAAATAAAGAGCAAATAAGCATGCCGTTGATAGGTGATGACGCACCTAAATTTAAGGCCCGAACAACACAAGGAGAAATTAATTTTCCAGAAGACTATAAAGGAAAATGGGTGATTCTATTCAGCCACCCTGCAGATTTTACACCAGTGTGTACAACCGAATTTATGACATTTGCTTCGATGCAAAAAGAGTTTCAAGATCTAAATTGTGAATTGATTGGATTATCCATAGATAGCATTTATGCACATATAGCATGGCTAAGAACTATTAAAGAAAAGATCGAGTATAAAGGCATGAAAAATATTGAAGTTATGTTTCCAGTTATAGAAGATTTACGTATGGATGTGGCTAAAAAATTTGGAATGATTCAACCAAATGCTTCTACAACACAAGCGGTCAGAGCAGTATTCTTAATTGATCCCAAAGCAAAGATAAGAGCAATTCTTTATTATCCACTCTCTAATGGTAGGAATATGGATGAAATTAAAAGACTACTTCTTGCAATGCAAAAATCTGACAGCGAACAAATAGCTACCCCGGCTAATTGGAGACCCGGTGAAGATGTGATTATTCCTCCTCCTGGATCTTGTGGAACTGCAAAGGATAGAATGGAGAAAAAAGAAGAGGGCAAATACTGTCTTGATTGGTTCATGTGTTTTAGAAAATCAAAATAATATCTTAAAATAATTTTTTAAATTTACTTTATAACTTTATGATTATATTATTCAGAAATGATATATTTGAGATTCATTTTTATATTTTAAAATTTTTAGAGTAAAATATATAATACATTGTTATAGAGATTTTATATGAAAAAATGGTATGAAGAATTATTTCAAAATTTTGCTGAATCCTATGAAACTCAAGAATACACAAAAGGTACCATAGGTGAAATTGATTTTATTGAGAAAGAAATCAACTACAATAAATCATTTAAAATTCTTGATGTAGGTTGTGGTACAGGAAGACATTCTATCGAACTTGCAAAANGGGGATATGATGTAACAGGGATTGATCTTTCTGAATGTATGTTAGAAAGAGCAATTAAAAAGGCCAAAGAAGTNGGCGTTACTGTNAATTTTATCAAAGCTGATGCTAGAGATCTAAAATTTGAGAAAGAATTTGATCTTGTTATTATGATTTGTGAAGGAGGTTTTCCATTGATGGAAACTGATGAAATGAATTTCAAAATACTTGAAAGTTCTTCTCGTGCCCTTAAGGCGAATGGAAAATTAATTTTCACGACTTTAAATGGACTATTCCCTCTATTCCATTCGGTGAAAGATTTTATCAATTCAAATTCTAGTGATGGAGTAAGTAAAGATAACACTTTCGATTTAATGACTTTTAGAGATAAATCAATCTTAGAAATAAATGATGACAATGGAAATAAGAAAAAAATTGTATGTGATGAGAGATATTATGTTCCTTCAGAGATATCTTGGTTGTTAAAAACATTGGGATTTAAAAAAATAGATATTTACGGATGTAAACTTGGTGCATTCAGCAGAAAAGATAAATTAACAACTGAAGACTACGAAATGCTAATTATTGCAGAATTTTGAAAAGATTCCGTAAGATTTAAAAATAGATTAAAAATCACTATTGTGGGGAAGATATTAAATTACAGCCATATCGCCAGTATGCTTTTTATTAATATCTTCTCCTTAATCTTATTTTTCAAAATATTTAAATAGAAATAATCTTCTGATATTCTATGAAAATTTGTGTTATAACTGATATTCATGGGCATAAAAGTTCAGTTAAGAGATTACTTAATGCAATTGACATTAATAAATTTGATCTTTTAGTATCGTGTGGAGACATCACATCATTTGGTGGAAGGAATGAAGCAAAAGAAATATTAGAAATAATTCCTAATATTAATTTTTATACAGTCTTTGGAAACTGTGATACTAATGAAGTTAAGGATTACATCGATTCACAAAATGTCTCTCTTCATGAAAAAGAAATTAAAATACAGGATTATTCCATAGGAGGTTTTGGAGGGTCAAATATATCTCCCTTTCGTACTCCTTTGGAATACACAGAAGAACAGATAAGAGAAGGTCTTTCTAAACTATCCTTTAGAAATATGATTCTTGTAACCCATGCACCTCCTTATGGAACAAAATTAGATAAAATAGGAAATGGTAAATCTATTGGGAGTTCCTCTATTAGAAAAATAATAGAAGAATATCATCCACTTGTAGCTATTTCTGGACATGTGCATGAATCAAGAGCTATCGATATCTTAAATAACACTAAGTTATTAAATCCTGGGCCTTTGAAAGATGGTTATTATGGGATAGTAGAATTAAACAAAGGACAAATTAATGTCAGCTTAGAAGAATTGGATTAAATATATTTAAATATAAGAAAAAGAGAATAATAGCATGATTTACGAGATTGTTATAGCTGCTCTAATTCTAATTATTGTCCTTTTCATTATTTATTTCTTTTTCCCAATAAAACAAAAAGGTATTCCAAAAGAACCGGCAAAAAGACCAATTGTGAAAGAAGAAGACCCTTTAGTTCCATATTATTCCGAAGGGGAGGTAATAGTTGAAGACGAGTTATATGGAATGAAAATGATATGGGATTCCTATGAAGAAAGAGTTGAGAAGTTTATTAAATATCTTGAAACTTCAACTGCTGTTCATGACCCAAAGGTTATAAGCACCTTCCAAGATATTGAAGGTGACTATGTAAAAATGAAAAAAAGACTTCGCCCATTTTTGAGAGAACACATGATGAAGAGGATGGATGAAAGAATTCGCTATGCAAGAAGCTTAATTAACAAAAAATTTAGATATTAAATAATTACTCTGCACAAGCCTTTAATATTTATACTATCAAATTATCATAATGATAGGAATTCCCTTAATAATTATTATTTGTTCTATAGCTCTAGGGGTATATTTCCCTACTTACGGTAAAGAAATTTCGCCTATTGTTCCATTATTACAAAGCATCCTAATATTTCTGTCAACGATCAAAGTTGATTTTAGTAAATATAAAAATTATAAATTACTTCTGAAACCTCTTGCATTAGGATTATTTACTGGATATATTTTTATCCCAATAATGTTTTATTTAGTTGGTTTTTATTTACTTAAAATGAATATCATTAATTTTCCCTTATTCATTGGAATTATTGTAACAAGTGTTGTACCACAAGCTGCAGGTTCAACGTTAGTATGGTCAAAAGAACTAGGCGGGAAATTAGAAATAAGTTTGTTACTGGTCATTACTACAATTTTAATATCTCCTTTTTTATCTCCTTCTTATATTTTATTAAGTTTAGGAAGTAAAATAAGTTTTAATGCCTTGCTAATGTTTATAGAAATGTCTCTAATTATATTCGTACCTGTTTTAATTTCCTTATTAGTTAAAAACAAATTATCAAGAAATGTGAATCCCTATCTCTCCTTTTTAGTAATGGGCGTAATAATATACATTGCGGTATCTAAAAGTGTAGAAAGATTAGATATAGTCAAAGGATATCTATTTGTTTCAATCATATTGGCATTTATACTAATTTCTTTAGTACTTCTTTTTTTAATAATTGTATCAAATAAGTTAAAACTAAAAGAGGAAGAAAAGGAAGCAATTTTCATACCATCGTTTTTTAAAAATATTAGTATAGCAATAATCATTGTTTCATTTTTTGAACCTGAAGTTGTTTTCTTCCCAGTAGTATATTATATTGTTGAACAGCTTTTTTCTCCTCTTTATTATGAAATAAAAATGGCAGTGCTTGCCAAGCCGAAGAAAATATAAATCTATAAAAGAATTAGAATAAGGTGAGTATTTGGTAAATAAAAGAAAATCTTGGCAAGAAAAGCTAAACGATTCTAAAGACCTTCCTAAAGTTGAGCCCATAACTAACAATATGTCAAAAAAATGGGGAGAAGGTACAGTAGTTATACCCGCACCAATAGAAGTAGATGAAATAATGAGAAATGTACCTAGAGGTAAATTGATTACGATTGATCAAATTAGAAAAAAATTAGCAGTGAAACATAAAGCTAGTATAGGCTGTCCTTTAACAACTGGAATTTTTGCATGGGTTAGCGCTCACGCTGCCAATGAAGCTGCTTTAGAAGGAAAAACAGATATTACTCCATACTGGAGAACTTTGAAAACAGGTGGTCTCATAAATGAAAAATATCCTGGCGGGATTAACTATCAAAAACAACTTCTAGAAAATGAAGGTCATAAGATTATTCAAAAAGGAATGAAATATTATGTTTTAGATTATGAGAAATATTTAGTTGACATTTAAATACTAATTTATAATTTTGGATAGATTTTTACAACGTCTATTAGTCAAAAGCTTTTTAAAAATGAGTAATAATAGGATTTAAGGAGATTTTTTGATAGAAATAAGATTTCATGGTAGAGGAGGACAAGGAGCTGTCGTTGCATCTAATATGCTAGCGGACGCAGCATTTAGAGAGGGAAAATATGTTCAGTCTTTTCCTCATTTTGGTGTAGAAAGAAGAGGTGCTCCAGTAAGTTCTTTTACCAGAATCGATAAAATACCTATTAAAATAAGAAGTCAAGTTTACACACCCGATTATGTTATAGTTCTTGATCCAACTTTGATTGATCATACTGATGTGACTAATGGGCTTAAGAATAATGGAATTATACTAATTAATACAGATAAGAACCCTAGTCAATTTAATCTTTCATTTAAAGTTGCGACTGTTGATGCAACTTCAATAGCTTTAGAAAACAAGTTAGGTTCAAAACTTGCACCTATTGTAAATACATCCATCTTAGGGGCCTTTGCCAGAGTTTCAGGTGAAATATCTCTTGAATCAATTATATTAGCTATAAATGAAAGTGATCTTTCTAGAAAAGATGACAATATTAAAGCGGCTAAAATGGCCTATGAAAAAACAATTATAAAATGATTATATGAAAAAAAATCAAAAATATTCATCAATTGAAGACCTTCCAGAAGCCTCTGTTGCTAGTGTACCAACACTTGAACAAAAAACAGGTAGTTGGAGAGTTTATAGGCCAAAAATAAATAAAGAAAAATGTATTAAATGTTTTATTTGCTGGAGATGTTGCCCCGATATTTCTATTGAAATTGATGAAGAAGGATTTCCCAAAATAAATTATGATTACTGTAAAGGTTGCGGAATATGTTCTCATGAATGCCCTAATGAAGCAATAAATATGGAAAGAGAGGAGAAATAATGGCAAAGAAGATAATGACCGGGAATATTGCAGCTGCATGGGGTGCAAAATTATCAAAAGCCGAAGTCATCGCTGCTTATCCAATAACGCCTCAGACGATTATTGTTGAAAAACTTGCAAAATTTATTAGCGATGGCGAATTAAATGCAGAATATCTTAGAGTCGAATCAGAACATTCTGCAATGGCTGCTTGCATAGCAGCTTCTCAAACTGGTGCTAGAACATTTACAGCAACTTCTTCACAAGGTCTTGCTTTAATGCATGAACTTCTTCATTGGGCAACTGGTGCAAGGACACCCATAGTTATGGCTAATGTTAATAGAGCCCTAGCTCCGCCATGGAACATATGGGCAGACCATACTGACATGATGTCACAAAGAGATACAGGTTGGATTCAAATCTATGCCGAGAGTAATCAAGAAGTATTAGATACCATAATTATGTCCTATAAACTATGTGAAGATAAGAAGATACATCTTCCAGCTATGATTGGTCTTGATGCTTTTTATTTATCTCATACCTCTGAGATTGTTGATATACCTCCTCAAGAAGAAGTAGATAACTTTTTACCCCCTTATGAAGCTCTTTACCATCTGGACGTTGAAAATCCTTTGAGCGTGGGCTCACTTTCAATGCCCAATCAATGGTATTCTGAATTCAGGTATAAAATCTATAAATCAATGGGAGAAGTAATCCCAAAACTAAATAAAATAGAAAAAGAATTTAATAAACAATTCGATAGAAATTATTCTGGTTCTCTCGACTTATATATGACAGAAGATGCAGAAATAATTTTTATAGTTGCCGGAACTGTTGCAGGAACTGTTAAACAAACTATTGACGAATTGAGGGCTAAAGGAATTAAAGTTGGAGTTATTAGGTTAAGGATTTTTAGGCCTTTCCCATATGAGGAATTTAAAAAAGCTTTAAAAAATTCTTTATTCGTCGGTGTTTTAGATAGATCTTTCTCATTTGGTTATGAAGGGCAGATATATTCAGAACTCAAGGCTTCACTTTATGGTAGTGGGATCAATCCTTTAATTAAGAATTATATAATCGGAATAGGTGGAAGAGATATTACTATCGAGACTATAAAATATGTATTTGAAGATTGTGAAAAATGCCTAAAAAAGAAGAGAGTTGACACTAATATAGAATGGATTAATATTAAGGTGAAATGATGAATAGAGCTGGCGTTCCTTCTGAAGAATTTATTTGTTCTGGTCATTCTGCATGTCCAGGTTGTGGTGCATTATTAGTATTAAGATATGCACTAAAAGTTCTTGGGAAGAATACAATAGTCACAAGCCCAGCCTGTTGTTTTACTGCCGTCGCAGGAATGTTCCCAGATACCTGCATGAAAGTTCCCTTATTATATAATGCCTTCGAAACAACTGCGGCCTCGGCTTCAGGAATTGAAGCTGCATTAAGAATAAAGGGAAAGAAAGAAGACACCTATGTATTGGCTTTTGCAGGAGATGGTGGAACAGCCGACATAGGTATTCAGGCTATTTCAGGTGCAATTGAGAGTGGCCATGATATTATTTATGTTTGTTACGATAACGAAGCTTACATGAATACGGGCATACAATCATCAAGCCAAACCCCTTTGGGGGCCACAACTACTACAAATCCAGTTGGGAAAGAGGATGGGTGGAAGGTCACACCAAAGAAAAATATGATGGACATAGTAGCTGCACACAATGTAAAATATGCAGCCACAGTAAATCCTTCCTACCCGATAGACTTCATCAAGAAGATAGAAAAAACAAAGAAAGTGAAGGGGTTTTCATATATTCATGCTTATGCTTTTTGCCCTACTGGATGGAGATACCCACCAGAGCTCGGTTTAGAGATAGGAAGATTGGCAACGGAAACTGGAATATTCCCCCTGTATGAAATTGATAACGGTAAATATAACATCAATTACAAGAAAAAGACAAAAGATGTCATTGAATATTATAAATTACAAGGAAGATTCAAACATTTGTCAGATGAATTTGTTAAAGACGTCCAGAATTATGTAAACAGAGAATGGCAAAAGCTATTATTAAAAGAAGAATGCACTAACAAATAGCAATTATTTTATCAAAGTAAGCTTTTTATATTGCCCAATTATACCAGGGTTATTAAAACAGGTTATTAAATGAGATTCCTTCATATTAAACCATATATTGTATCAATAAATATAACAATATTATTTTTACTAAGTTGGATTGCATTTATTCTTATAAAGTCTAATATACCTATATATTATTTCGAGGGAAGTTCTCAAGGATATATGTTAACTGTTACAACATTACTTTTCTCTTTCTTAGTGGGACATTATTTCAATTCACGTTATGAAAGATATATAATGATAAGGGATTACCATATCTCGAGACATTCCAGATGCATTAGTCTTATTGATATTGCACACTCCTTTACTTCAAATGATAATCTTTTAAAAAAATTATATGAAAAACTTAACGATATAGCAATCATTGATGAGTTATGTAGTTGGAGTGAAGGTTATATTGAAGAACCATATTATAGAAATTTATATTGTCTTTTAGATGAAATAGAAATAATCAGTGACAAAGATCTTACTAATTATAGAATATTTTTTGATAAAATAAATGAAATAAACGATTTTACAAGAAAATTGAACTCGTTAGGTAGAGACAAATTCGGATTTTTGAGATGGCTATTACTTGCATCTCTTGCCTCTGTCATAATCTTGTTAACTATGTCAGTACCAACTTCTAATTTTATAAATTTAGCTTTACTGATGTTATTTCCACCTATCATCTTTTTAGTCATCTACACAATCAACAGCTATCAAAACATGACTTTCCATAAGGAAAGTACTTCTATGGAAATTAATGAAAAATTATTTGATGAAATTGGAAAGAAAAGATTCTACAAAAAGAACAGACTCAGATTTGTCAGAATCGATATTAGGAAAAACAAAGATCTTTATATAACAGAAGATGAACTCACTGGAAGAGATAAAGACATCTATTTAGATTATCTTGACAAGGACTTTTATGTAAATAGGTCAAATAAAAAACATTGCAATTAATATTTTTAGATTCTGGACAATCCTCCAGTGGAAATAAAGGGGTAATAAACATTATTCTAATAAATTTATAAAATTATGATACATTTGAACTTTCTAACAAATCATAACTAAGTATCATACAAATCAATAAGCCTAAACTTATTAAAATCAAAAACTCCTTTATCTCCAATCTTTAATTTTGGTATTACTAGTAAAGCCATAAAAGATAAAGTCATAAATGGTGAACTCAATTGACATCCTAAAGTTTTAGCATAATTTGTAATATGCCTATAATTATCGGCTACTTTGGTGTAGTCTTCAAATGTCATTATACCTCCTATAGGCAGATTTAAAAACATTTTATTTGACCCACATAAACACCCAATTCCCCCTTTCATTTCAATTGTCATATTGACTGCGTTCAAAATATCTTCATCATCTACACCCACACAAATGATGTTATGGGAATCGTGCCCGATGCTTGATACAATGGCTCCTTTTTTCAATCCAAAGTTTCGAATAAAACCTACTGATACTTTTGAATCTTTATATCTATTAATCACAGCTATTTTCAGTATATCTCTCTCTACGTCCGACACTGCATTCCCATTAATAATCTTAGGTTCTGCTGTAAAACTATTTGTTATTATCTGGCCATCTATAGCTTCAATAACATTTATCTTTCCTTTTTTATAAGGTAAAGAAAAATCAGTGATTTTTTTCTTACTAACATTAAATTTGTTTATAGCTTCAAAAGATCTATTAGGTATTGAGGTCTTTCCTCTCACTGCCACTTCCTGGCCATTAATATAAGTTGACAGAATATTCAAGTCAGCTAAATTATCAACTACTAAAAAGTCGGCTGGATCCCCCACTTGGAGCAATCCAACGTCCAGACCATAATGTTTTACAGGATTTACTGAAGATACTTTTAATATTTTAAAAAAATCAATTCCATATTTTATTGATCTTCTAATCATTTGATCAATATGGCCTCTAATCAAATCATCAGGATGTTTATCGTCACTGCAAAACATACATACGTCAGAATGAGTGTCTACAAGAGGAATTAATGCTTCAAAGTTTTGAGCTGCTGATCCTTCTCTAATCTGTATTTTCATTCCTTTTTTAATTTTTTCTAAACCTTCTGCTCTCTGAACACTTTCGTGGTCTGTGGTGATACCAGCGGCAATATAAGTTTCCAAATCTTTTCCAGTTAAACCTGGAGCATGACCATCGATTTTTTTTGAGTATTTTTTTGCTATCTCAATTTTTTCTAAGATATCTTTGTCCCCATTTATCACCCCAACTGTATTCATTACTTCAGACAAAAACTTGACATTATCTTGCATTATTATCTTCTCAATATCCTCCACACCAAGACATGCACCACTTGTTTCAAAAGAAGTTGCAGGAACGCATGGAGACGCCCCAAAATAAAATTTCAACGGAGAAAGTTTAGAATTATCAATCATGAAATTTATACCTTCAATACCCAATACGTTAGCGATTTCATGGGGGTCAGAAACAGTTGCCACAGTTCCATGGATAACTGCAATTCTAGAAAATTCATACGGAATTAACATTGAACTCTCTATGTGAATATGGGAATCAACAAAACCCGGAATTATATAATTAGAATAAGTATTATCGTCTCTTTCTATATCTGTGATTTTACCATCTGAAAAAATTAGTTTTCCAGAATAGATTTCCTTACTAATTGGGTCTACAATATTCCCAGAAATATAATTCATTGAACCATAAATATATTATCAATAGATTATATAAAATTATTGAATACCTAATCAAAATACATTTAAAAACAAAAATAGTATAGTGTATGGTGGTTATTATGTGTAGTGTTGGTGGAACTTTTGATGTTGATATGGCAGAAGGTCCAGAAGGCTATGTTTGTACAGAATGTGGCTCTCAGTTTAAAGGCATAGGAAAAGATCCAAAATGCCCAAAGTGCTCTTCGGATAAGGTTGTCAAAATTGGATGATAACAACTTTATTCCGTTAAATAATAACGAAATTGTCTTTATTTCGTATAATGGATACTTTTTAGGAGTAGTTAAATCCTTGGGCAAATCTTTTTTATTGGAAACTGAAAAAGAAGAAATTGTTCTTGGAACGGGTAAAGAAGATATTTTATGTGCTTCGTCATTGATAAAGGATGTAAAAATTAAATCTATTATCAAATCAAATCTATATGCTTTGAGAGAATTATCATTTCCATTAATAATTCTCAATAAAGGGCATCCTGCTTCAAAGAGATTAAAATTAGTTTTTGGATTTGGGGAGAGGATATTACTAGACTCATGCATAGAAGCAGGTACCCATCCAGACCAACATTTGCTTTGTTCTATGGAAGATTTATCCGGCATATCTATAATAGCTAAACAAAATGGAATTGAAGTATTCGACCCAAAAAAAAGAAAAATTGAATTTGAAAAGTGCGATATTGAGATATAATTATAAAATCATTTACATATTCTACTTTATGAAGATTCTTTATTTTGGAGATTTAATCGAAATAACAAAGAAAAGAGAAGAAATTTTAGAATTAGAATCAATGAAAATTAGTGAGCTAAAGGATCTTCTAACAAAAAAATATCCTAAACTTAAGGAATCTTTTTTAAAGGACGACATTAGAATTATCATAAATGGGAGAGACTATTCTTTTACAGGTGGAAATGAAACTTTAATTTCAAAAGAGGATGAGATAGCTCTTTTTTCTCCTGTAGGGGGCGGATAAATGTTTGAAATAAAATCAAAAGATGGTCTAGGCAGGATCGGGAAACTTACAATAGGAAAAAAATCAATTGAAACTCCTACTTTGATGCCAGTTATTAATCCAAATAAAATAGTAATAGCCCCTAAAGATATGTATGATTACGGTGCAGAGATCATAATCACTAATTCATATATTATATACAGAACAAACAAACTAAAAGAAATAGCTTTAGAAAAGGGAATTCATAAAATGCTTGATTTTAATGGAGTCATAGAAACTGATTCTGGTTCTTTCCAAATGGCGGCTTATGGCGACATAGAGATTGAAAATAAAGAAATCCTGCAATTCCAAAAGGATATAGGTGTCGATATAGGAACTTTTCTTGACATACCTACCCACCCTGATGAATCCCATAATAAAGCCCAATCTGATTTAGAAACTACTCTTGAAAGAGCACGGGAAGCAGTAAATTTTGATTTAAATCTAAACGGTACAATACAGGGAGGAACCCACTTAGACTTAAGGAGAAAATCAGCGGAAGAAATGAGCAATTTACCTTTTACAGTAAACCCAATAGGTGGTGTGGTGCCATTAATGATGGAATACAGATTCAGTGAGTTAGTTGATATCATTCTTTCGGTCAAAGCAAATCTGTCTCCAGCAAGGCCAGTACATCTTTTTGGAGCAGGCCACCCAATGTTACTGTCCTTATCTGTTCTTTTAGGATGTGACTTATTTGATTCTGCAGCATATGTTCTTTATGCTCAAGATTTGAGATATCTTACGCCCTATGGAACAAAAAAATTAAATGAAATGAAATATCTGCCCTGTACTTGTCCAGTTTGTAGAAAATACACAGCACAGGAACTCATAAATGAAAAAGAAGAAAAGAGATTAGAACTACTTTCATCTCATAACTTATATGCAACTTTTGAAGAACTTAAACTAATAAAAGAATCAATTCATGAAGGAACTCTTTTTGAGTTAGTTGAAACTAGGATAAGAAGTCATCCAAGACTATTACTAGCATACAGAAAAATCAAAGATTATTACACTCTATTAGAAGAGTTTGATCCAATAACAAAAAGGTCTGCACTTTTTTATACTGGTGAAGAATCTAATTTAAGGCCTATAGTAAAAAGAACTAAAGATCGAATTAAAGGTCTTAACTCAAAAAAATATGAGGATCACCTTTTCTTTGGTAAATTTCCAAAGGAGCTTGAATTTACTTATCCTTTCGGCCAATGTGAAATGGAAGAAGAAAGAAGAGAAAAAGGCGATTCAGAACTGACAGATGAAGACACAATTAGGATTATAGCCGATTACCAATTTGGTACTGGTGTTGGTGAAAAACTATTCAAGGATGCAGTAGTAAAGAGATCAAAAACTAAAATGATAAGATATATCTATAATGAAAATGGATTAATGTTAGCAACTTTAAGAGCTAGAGACGGACTATTTACTCCAAATATCGAAGGTTCAAAAAGATTAAAAGAAATCATTCCTTTTCCTAGATACAGAATAATAGTTGATGAAGAAGCAGCCCCATTCATAAAAGAAGGTGCAAATGTATTCACAAAATTTGTTATAGATATGGATAAAAATCTTAGACCTTATGAAGAAGTACTTATTGTTAACTCTAAAGATGATTTATTAGGAACAGGAACTCTGATGCTATCCCCAAGAGAAATAAGGGCTTTTGAAAGAGGAATGGCGGTAAGAACAAGATGGGGAATAGAAAAAAATAATTCTACCCAAGAATACTAGAAAGAATAGGAGATTCTATCAAGAATCTAAATGATAAGTATCCAATTGCTGTAAGTATAATACTATGTTTAACTCCAGAGAATAAAGAATTTGTAGTCATCTTTCCGATCATTAAACCAGCCAAAGCCCCATGAATTATCAACATATTCTGGAAAGTAACACTAAATGCTTCTTTACTGATAGTTTCTTTAGCAGTTGGTAAAGTTATTTCTGAGAATACAGCAACGAATTGGGTCTGAAGTAAAAAAATTACTGAGAGAAATACTAGATAGGAAATATAGATGATTCCTGTATACTGACTTAATTTTGAGGCTTGCTCTTTTGCCAATCCTCTCATCATTCTAGCACTTTCAGCTGCCGATTCCAATATTTTTATGATATTGCCTCCTGCATGATGAGCAATTACAATTAATGAAACTGTTCCTTGAATATTATCGCTTTTTACTTTATCAGCAAATGATGTTAGAACTTCATCAAATGGTACTCCCCAAGATATCTTAGATGCCATTGTTTTAATTTCATCAGATAGCCTTCCATAATCATCTTCTTGTGCCATTTTTATTGCTTGGGGTAAAGTCATTCCAGCGGCCTGAGAATCAGCAAGAGCTCTTAAGAATTCAGGAAATTGGTCTTCAATTTCAGTTATCCAAGCTTGATGCCTCATTTTTATGATTAGATAGGGTCCTACAGCAATAGCTATGCCTGCTATAACTCCTTCACTCATGTTAAGAATGAAAAAACTGATTAGACTTAGGATTATTCCTGTCGCAATACTTCCAATTGTTGTGTACATATTATAGTTTCTTTTTCTCAAATACACTCACCTACCTTTTCGGGGCAACTTGGTCAACTGCTATTATAAATAATGCATATCCTATCGGTAATCCAAAGTATACAACAAGATTATTAATTAAATTTACCTGACTCATAGGTGTCCCCATAATACCCATAATGGTTGTCATTATAATTATAAATACAGGTCCAACGACAAGAGCTGTTACATAGGCTTCAGCTAGTAGCCCAATTGATTCAATTGCGGCCTCAGTTTTCATTCTTTCAATCTCCATAAGCCTATTTCCTTCAAGGTACAAATATTCTTTAAGGTTACCTCCTGTTCTTATGGTAGCTATCATTTTCCACAATAATTCACTGAAAAGAGGAGATGGCGATCTATTTGCAGCTCTTTGTAGAGCTTGAACAAGGTCAAGTCCAAAGTTTTCTATATCGTTTAATATTTTCTCTGATTCTCTAGACACTTCTCCATATCTTCTAAATTCTACTAAAGACCAGAATATAACTGCGGGGGGAACACCTGTTCCAGCTATTGTAGCCATAGTATTCACAGCATTTGTAAGAGCTAGATTAATTTTTCTTGATCTCTCACCTGCTTTAAATGCTGGATAAAGCCAAAAGACGATAAATGTCATCACTGCAGATAAAATTGAAATTATTATTATTAATCCTAAATTGAATAAGGCATCTGGTTTAGAGTTTGGCGAAACTATTGAATTTATTAATGGCCCCAAGAATAACGGAACGAGTATTATAGAAACAACTAAACTTACGGCCCCCGCTATAAGTGTAGTCATTATCATTGCACTGACATAAGCACCTAAGTTTAGAGGGATNTCTCCNTTCCTTAGAGGNGCNTGTAATTCTTCAAAGAGCTTTAGTCTATTATTAACTAAAAATCCAAATCTTTTATGGGCCATTTTTCCATAAATAACAAAAAAGCCTTTTTTTTCATACTTTTCGATTTTTTCTAGTTGAAGGCCTTCTTTTTTATTTTTATTTTTAGCCATTACTTCATCCTTTTATTTTATTAATTATTGTATCTGGGTCTCTCATGTATTCCTTAATTATTGCCCCTACATCCCTAAAATGAACAATATTGTTTTCTGCCATCCAGCTTAAAACAAGGGATCTCCTGTTAATTTCTTCCCAAACGTCCTCTTGAGTCATGCCCCTTGCAATAGCTATCCTCTTTACTATACTACTCTCTTGAACATCGAAAGTAAATTCATCTGTTCCTGGATCCCATCGAAATACAGTTTGATAAATTGGTTCTCCCTTCTTTAAATCCATTCCAGTTATTTCAACTACTTCTTTTACTCTCCTGATGGCTTTACCTTCAATTTTTGCATGAGTTAAGAGGAAACATATGTTTAAAGATTGTAAAAGGGCAGGAGATAAACTAATTGGCCTAGTTACAAGTCTATTAATTAGAGACTCCATTGAATCTGCGTGAATTGTACCAATTCCAGGGTGACCTGTAGCCATTCCAGTAAACATGACATTTGCTTCTGCACCTCTGATTTCACCAACAATAAGATAGTCAGGCCTCTGTCTCAAAGCTGCCCTAAGCAGATCAAACATGTCGACTTCTCCTTGCCTTTTTCCTTCAATAGTTGTCGCTCCAAAGCCAGACCGAGTAACTGCAGGGAGCCAATGTTCTTGGGGCAAGTTTAATTCCTGAGTATCTTCAATTGTTACTATTTTTGCTTCAGGAGGCAAGAAAATAGCAAGTGCGTTTAGCATTGAAGTTTTACCTGTTGCAGTTCCCCCTGAGATTAATGTAGAAGCAGTATAAGAATGCTCAAGCGCCAGCCACATATAAGCAAATACTCGTGGAGGGCATGACTTGTATTTAATAAGTTGAATTGGAGTCATTGGTTCTGTTTTGAATCTTCTTAAAGTAAAAGTTGGTCCATGTTGAGTTACTTCTCTACCAAACGTTGCTTGAACTCTAGAGTTATTTGGCAATCTTCCATCTAAAAGTGGCTCTGCTACGGATATATGTCTATTACATCTCTGTGCCATTTTTATAATAACACTATTTGCATCGTCATCAGATTTAAATACTATATTTGAAGGCAAAGAACCGTATTTAGCATGATAAATATAAACTGGAATACCAGTTCCATCGCAGCTTATATCCTCTATAGCAGGATCATAGAATAATGGCTCTATAGAACCTAGTCCAATATAATTCCTTCTTAAGTAATACATTATTTTTTCAAATGAATCTGGCGATAAGCGTAAATTTAATTCATCTACAATTTCTAATGCCTTGTTTTCAAGGTATTCTATTAGCTCACTAGTTTCCTGAAACTTTTTGAAATCAGCATCCAGTTCTTCCTGCATAATTCCTTGTATTGATTCAAGCTGACGTAAATCTTGTTCATTCATATCAGGTTCTTCAAGTAAATAAACTAATTTATTAATTTTAGGATCCCATTTAATCCTTGCATATGCATAAGGTTCTATTAAAGGGTATCTTGTTTCAAATCCAGTGTAATCTTCAGTTTTCCATTTTTGTGGGATTACAAGAATATCTTGATCTTTCATTATGACCTTTTTTTCTTCCTCCAATGAAGGCAATCTTCCCCCTTGTATTGTAACAGGTCCAGAGATTACAAATGTCGCACTACCAACTGTAGAAGCAACTTCCTTTGCTACATGATTTGTAACTTCGCCTTTTATTTTTTCAGATATTTCTTCAGATATCTGTTGTTTTGCCTCTTGAGAAATATTCTGAGAAGAGCTAATTATACCCCCTGAGCCTCCAAGAGTAATCCCCTCTTTCTTTAAAAAATCAACTTCACTCTTTTTCTTAAGTTTTTCATAATTAGATTTTGGTTCGCTATCTAATACAATATCTGATTCTTTCAATTTTTTTATTAATTTGAGAGCGCCTCTCTTTCTCATGTTTTTTCCTCTATTCGTTAGTTTCTATTAATGTATATAAATACTTATCGGTATTGGAAAACAACGTAAGCTATTGATATACCTTAAAGTTATAATATTGACTAGTTTCTTTTTTTATTCCATCAATTTCAAATGAATAAGTAAATACTACTAAATAATCTCCGGGCCTCCTAACGTAATAGTCATAAACAGACAGAATAGTTGTGAATTCTTCAATATTATTTTTACCCGTTCTTTCAAGAATTGGCGTATATTGATAATATGGGACTCTTTTTAATAAAACTCTTGAAACTTCGTCTGGCGGATTTGTTGTTGAATCCCCGTCATCATGGAATGGAACAATAGAAACAACTTCAAATCCTATCCCTCCAGAATAGAATATGTCTCCTGGTTCTAACCTATCTCTTCCATTGATTGTGATATACCCTTCGCCTGCATCGATAATGCCATTTCTGTTTTCATCAATTTTTATTCGAATATACTGATTAAATGTATTAATTTCAAACAATGTTAAAGTTTCTCCCAAATATATCTGCTGATTATGTTTTGGGTAGTACATGTCATATTCATAAAAATTGGTATTGTTGAAAGAAGGAATAAACACTAATATCCCATCAGAGGTAATTAAGGTACTGTTTGTTTCTACATTATAGATTGGATCGATTGAATTAATTTTTAATTTATTTGATAAAGGATTATATGTGTAAGCCCACTGATTAATCACATCAAAATCACCATTTTTCCATCCATAGAACAATCTTGTTTTACCAACTGGGAACATAGTTTTATCTGGTCGCATATCAAAATACTTAAAGAAAATGTGCCAGTTTTCATCCGTATCTAAAAAGTTTGTACTTTCAAAAATCAGACCATAATCGCCTAGAACTAATGGATCACCTATCTTAAGGGGAATGTCATTTCCTGTTGGTGGGTCAACGATAATCCTAAAAGCATTTACATTACCACTAACTTTAACTACATATGCTCTATAAGTAACCCCAGCAAGTTTAAATTCGCCATAATCAGGAGATAAAGGATTACTTCCTTTATTCACAATTACATCAAGTTTGTCCATATTTCTTCTTAAAAAGTTGACAGAGGTATCTGTTATATCTTTAACAATGTATTCTTCTCCTTTCAAGAAAAACTGAAATCCTTCTTCTATTGGATAAGCTGAAGCACAAATCAAATTCCCAATGTTATCACGACTACATCTTTGGATATTAATTAATTGCCATGTGCTCCCTGTCCATTCGTATACTCCAGTAATTTTACCAGTGTCGCTATCAATTTGAACTTTGTAATTGGAATTTTCCGAATAAAATGTTCCTTCTTCTCCCGATAATACAACATTGACAATTTCCCAAATTTTAATTGAAGACCCCAGATTTTTTGAACCATTAATATCCTTATCCGATATAGGGCTTTCAAGATCGTTATGTATTGATGAAGAAAATATTACTTTATCCCCTGTATATATTTGGCTAGTTTTTAAGGCATTTTCTTTTAATACCTGAACCTCAACTAGTCCATATCTCAAGCCAGGAAGCCAGGATTATCGTTAGGGTCGAACCACTCTCTTCTCCTTTCTGTTTCTTGTAAAGAAATTTGCATATTGACTATTATATACTTTACAAAATCATCTTTTTGACCGTTAGCAGAATATTGGATTTGGACAACTTTTACTAAATAAGTATCTAATAAAAAAATATCTCCTTCGTAAAATCTCGATAGGCCATCAAGGCTAACAATATTTCCATTTGAGTCTCTAATCCCTATGTAGTTTTTGCCATCGTTGCCAATATTCAAAGAATAAAGTTCAAGGAATGGGGCCTTGTTCTCAATATTATCAATTCCCGCATAACTTGTCCTCAATTCTCCTATTGTATAAGCCCTATTATTATAAATTATTCTTGATTCTGAAGAATAGTTTGACTCCCTATATAGTATTTCATTTTGTTCATAAATACCATTATTATTCAAATCGATTTTCATGACGTATGGATTTGAGATGGATATAGGTGCGGCTTCTACTAGAGGTGCAACTCTAAATTGCCCTATATCAGATTGCATTAGATATATTTTTGGGGCATCAGATATTTTTACTGTTCCGACTAATAATTTTCTATTAAAATTTCCAACTTCAAATATCGAAGGCCCTATGAATAATGTATCATGGTCAAAGCCAATATTGCTAGTTTTAATTACATCAATACCAACATCTAGACGAGATAAGTAATAATTAAGTTCTTTTTCTTCTATTTCGTAGTGGGCCGAATATATCCCAGAAAAAGATTCATGAATAGAAGTCAAATCACCGCTCCTATATATCTCTTCAAATGCATTTTTGGATGTGTCTCTAACTGAACTTTCTATATAGCTTGCTATGAATGGGACATCTGAGAAAGGGACTTGAGTTACTGATTGAGAAACTTGTCTATAAGAAAGTAAAGAATATTGAATAACTAATAATGAAAAGAGAACTAATACTGCTGCAAAGATAAAAAATTGTCCTTTTCTGTTCACAGTTTTTCCCTCCCCATTATTAGTGATACGTAAAATGCACGAACGCCACTTGAATCCCATACNGAAACAATTCTTTTAGCGGCAATAGTTGTTTCCATCTCGCCAGGTTTTTCAATTTTAACAACATTGTTTTTGAAAGGAACTATACTTATAGCTAAATAACCATTTGCTCCATCATAAGAAAGAGAGATTATATTCCCAGGATAATTACCAAATACCGTCCATTCTCCTTGTTTTATTCCTTCTAAGTATGTAGTAAAATTATCTGGTTCACTAATTTTTTTTTCTACGTTTAGAATATCGACTGTTCCAGCATCGAATAAAGTTAGTCTAAAAGTATCATCAAATATATTCACCTTTTTAGAATTAGTGCCCAAAAATTCAATTCTAATTGTTTCTCCAATTAATGCTAGAGATATAGAATTGCCATCCTTAGCAATATTTGAGAGTTGATAAGTGTATTCATATTCGACCCCATTAATAATTGTTGAGAAGGCTACAATATCTCCCACTCTTAAAGGAGTGCTGCTAGAAAGTTTTGAGGTAGAATTCGTAAAGTTAACGGGTATTTCATTATCAAGACTAAGATAAACGGAGTCATATCCAGTTATTTCATTAATTTGATCCACAACTAACATTCCGTAAATAGTAACACTGCCTCCATTTGGGAAATAAATTACATATTGACCTGGCCATCCTTCTTGACTCTCATGGTATTTCCAGATTTTATTATTGTTAGTAAGATTCCCTCCAACGACATAGCCATTGGATAGATTACCCCCATTATTAATGGCTTCACCGAAAGTTCTTATATATATAACATTTTCAAGTTCGAATATATTAAATTTATAAGCATAGGCAGGAGGTATAAGTGATTTTAATTTTCTTTCTAATGAATTAATATCTCTATTATTAATATAATAGCCTATTTCACTTTCACCGTTAATTTGTCCTTTCTCTAGAACTACAAGTACATCCTCAGCAGAATTCCTAGCATTGATTACTTCCCATGCGGGATTTGGCGCAAATGTTGTTCCAGATTCACTTAAGATAAAAGAAATTCCTAAGATCATAATAACTGCTGCTATTATTGCCTCAAATGTCCTCATTACACCCCGATTATTCATGAACAAAGTCTATTCCCCTCCCACATGATAAGAACAATTTTCTTTTCCTTGAGGCTACCAAACTCATCCATCAAAACTAATCTTGATATAGCAATAACAATATCTGAATAACCTCTCCTTTTCCCCAGTATCATATCTGCAGCTTCAATGTTTAATATTTCTGCACCTTCTCCGCTTTTGTATAAATCAGTTACAATATAATTTTTAGATTCGAGAGTAAAGTTCTGATCTTTAACAAACCCTGATTTATTTACACCTGAAACAGTTCCATAAAATCCATTGGTAACCTCATCCTCAAAATCTCTATTAAAATTGATATCTATGTAAATATGATCATATTCGCTGTCATTTGTTTGATCAACTAGAAGAAATTCATAGTTTTTATCAGCTAGATAAGCTCTATCAGTATTAAAATGTGGTGGATATTTATCATTTGGAGAGTATCTTGCCCCTGTTGAGGGGTTAAATGGTAAAGAATAATTAAAATCATCAATATCTTGTTGCCTTACCACAGCGATAGTATTGACCTCAGTATATGTTGATGAAATTATAAGTTGAACATCATATAGCGATTTTTTATTGGGTATATCCAATAAACCTAGCTGTTTTAACAAAACGACATAACTATTATCTGAGGATTCTAGAGGGCATATAGGGTATCTAGACGTATCTTCCTTGGATAAAAAATCAACAGATTTATCAAAAGAAACAACGTGATCCCTTGATACCAATCCATATACAGGGTCAGAAATAATTTTTTCAATTGCCGTAAATGCCGTTAATTCAACATCTGCATATTCCTTTGTTTCAATATAAGGATTTAAAGAATTTGCAGCAGTATAAACTACATATAAAAAGGCAATAGTAAAGATACCTAAAGCAACCATATTGTCTATAATATCTTGAGCCCTTCTTGACCGTTTGAATTTTCTAATAATTTGAAACATTAAGTTAATCACCCGGGATTTGGTGATAGGTAAGCACCATAACTTGTTATTACTACATATTTATTCTTTGAAATACTGGATATTGTTCCATATAAATTAGTTCCTCTAAGTTCTCTAACAACTTCTATTTTTGGGTTTTGGGGGTCATATATCCTAATTCTATCACCAAGTCCTTGGATTACATATTCTCTTCCACCTATATTATCGGGAATATCCAAATTAACCCAAATTCCTTCTTCAATTTGAATATTTCTAGTTGGAGCTGAGGTGTAAGCCATGATATTGTCAAATAATTTAATTAATCCCCTATCCAAGAAAGTCAAAATAAAATCAGAGTTAATGATATCGCCATAGATTGATTCAACTTGATATGTTTTACCTACAAGCTTGCCTTCATATGTTGTTATTCCTAGTTGAGTTAAGTCTTTCTCGTAGATTACTAATTCATCAGAAACTAGATCATTATGGTTAGTATCTATTTTAATCCAGTCTTCTGCAACATAAGCCCCAAAGATATTTTCTTCTTTTGACGCCCCTAATTCAAATTCAGCTAGAACTCTAAAAACATCGTCATAGGGATCACTAGCACTACCTAAAAGTATAGCCTCAGGTTCATAGAATTTATAAGTTACAGGATTGATTTTAATATCTACGTTACTGTCGCCTGCAATCGTATGTCTTGCATAGTTCCAGTTTCTATAATTGTATCCAACATTCAACGCTGTAAGATATCCATTATGTGATGCAAATACAATTTCAGATTTCCCATCATTATCAATGTCATCAACTGCTACAGAAGATCTAATCGGGCTATTTGCATTATATTCCCACAATAGATGTAGTTTATCATTGTCGCTCCCAGGGGGATATGTAGACTCTGAGCTAGTATCGTCACCTGCTGTAGTATCTCTATAAGATACAGCATAAAGTTTTCCATTTTCAGTTCCAATAATACAGTCAAAAAAGAAGCAATCATCCTTTTTGTAGAAGCTATCGTAGTTATTAACATCCACTATAGCAGGAGAAGCATATGATGCATCTAAGAAATTATAAGAAGAAGATTGAGTAATTCTTCCTCTGACCTGATGAGTTAAGTCAACATGTTGAAACATTAAGAATTCCCCGGCACTGACTATGATTTGTGGCCCACGTAAATGGAATCCATTGGGGGAATAAATAATTGGATTGCCTGCAATTAAAGTATTGTTATAATTGGGATTGGTACTGCTATGGCTTCTAGAGATTATATTCATTTTTCTTGTAGTTTGATTTAAACCATCTATAACGTAAGTTGACAAATATGCATTCTGCCCATTACTGTCCGTTTCTACTACAGAAACAATGATATCGTTTCGATTTTTTCTATAGTCAGTTTCAGCTATAACTGGAGAAGATATAAAATACCCCATGGGTCGATTAAGGCTTGTTTTAGAATCTGGTGCGGTAAATCCAACGTTCCATTTTCTCCAGTTATTATTTCCTGATTGATATAAAGTATAAACGTTACCATCTACCCCACCCCAAACTACTTCTAATAACCCATCACCATTTACGTCACCTATTGTAGGTGAACTTGTAGGCAATAGTATGTAAGGAGTATATGGATCACTTTGCAATCTATAAGAAACAAATTTTTGACCGTATGAAGGTTTGTTACCTCCTTCAATAGATAAAGCTTGATGGGTCCTTCCATCAATTAAGTAAAGATATGTTCTAGTATAAACAGGTGTATTCACAAAATTAGAAGTTCCAGCCTCATAATTGAATCTCCAAAGCTTAGTAGAAACAAAAGCAATGTCTTCGTATCCATCATTGTTAACGTCAGCAATTGCTGGTGAGCTTACCATTGTTTCCCCAGTTTTATCGTCGCCTAAAGCGGCAGTAGTTATCTTCCATAATATCTGGCCAGTTAGTGCATCAAGGACTGAAACATTACCAGGTGCTGTTTCAAATTCAAAATTAGTTTTACTGCCAGATTTAGTAACAGTTACTTTAAGGTTTCCCCCACCAACTACAATTTCCTTACGATTATCACGATTGATGTCACAAATAGTTGGAGAGGAAACTGCTATAGGTGCAAAAACTTCTGCCTTATTACTTGAGATAATATTTGGGAATTTATCAGAAACCTTCCTACTCCATATGATTGAATGTGTGGAACCATCTATTGCTGTCACGTTACCATTTCTTAGACCAAGTACTATATCTATAACTCCATCGTCGTTAATATCAGCAGTTGATGGAGAAGAAACATTCATTAAAATAGGAAATTGATTAGATCTAACAATGCCTATACTAGTTATATTGATATCTTCATTGAATATAACAGGATTATCGATCTGGAAACTCCAAAGAGTTGTTGGTGTCTGACCATCTGTTATTCTCTGCCTGTAACTTGGGACTGGTTTCTTTCCATTTTCGACTATATCAAAATAAATATCATAATATCTTTTCTGACCTGGGAATGTTCTAGAGTATTGAGTGCCTTGCTTTCGGCCACCTGCATCATTTGCTCCCATAGAAAAATAAACATAGAGAGGAGGGTATTCTTGGAAAAATAAGGTATCCCCCCTACTTGTATGCTCATACAATCTAAACAAAACGTTTTCATACCAGTTATATTGAAGATCCGCTGGGTAATCCATCACTAATCTAATTTTATTATCCCCTTTGTGAAAATATTTCGCATTAAGAATGCAACTGAAAGATCTAGGCCCATCTGATTGCCCGCCGTTATAAGGGTCCCAGTATCCAGGAACATTAGATAAGCTTCCTTGAATTGTTTCTGCCACTACTATATCATTAATATAAACATGAAAGTCTCTTTGATTATTATATTCATCTTTATATTGAGAGCCTGAAGGAACGTACATTTCGAGCCTAATATCAGAAGGTGCCTCTAATTCAAAAAATATTGTATGCTCATGAAACTCTTCCGGAGTTCCATAATAACCTGCAGATTGTAAATTTGGCCTGTAGGGGTAGACTTGACTTTCTATTTCTACTGGATTATAACAGTCGCCGTTGATAAGTTCAATAACCCTGATAGAGTCAAAATCAAGATTTGTATTCTCTAATGTAAGAAAGCCTTCTTTTGCAAGTTTATTTATCTCTGCTGTTGGGTCAATTATTATTTCAATCGGCTCGTTAATCCTAGTATAATTTCCTGGATCAACTTCAACATTTCTTCTAAAATGCCAATCGTGACCTGCACCAATTGTATCAGGATCCCACCAAGGACAAACTGAGATATTATCATCAAGAATAGATTTTACATCTATAGGGATTGAAGTTGTTAATATTTTTCCTGCGCCCCATGAGGATAACACTACTGAGGGATTGTTATTATTATATGTGCCAAAGGGAATTTCTCGAAAAAGTATTTCATTTGCTGCATTATCAAAGAACGGCTCAACAATTGTGCCTTCACTTGAATAATAGCTAGCGGACAGCTCATATGGATAAATATTATTAGTTATTTCATGTTGTTTTGATACCCCAACTGTATCGTATTCCGATTTGTCAAAGACTATATTAACAGGTAGAAAATCATATTTCTCTTTTTTATCCGGATCTTGGGTAAACATTATTAGTGAGCCACCACTCTTAATGTAGTTATTTAGAATATCAGGAACAGGATTTACACTTAAGGAATCAAGCATAGTTGAGTTTGATGGAATCAGGATGTTAGTACAATAATTAATGTATCTCTTATCTAATCCATCGTCTTTTACATTAATAATGTAATAATTAGACGGATACACAGAGTACTCATTTGTCCTGTTATTGTAATATTGTGCCCATTTACTTTTCGGATATTCAAGTAAAAAACAAGTTTTAGCAAGAGATTCAGGCGGCTGACCGGCATCACCAATTACAGCAGATTTGAATGTAGGGGTTAAATGAACTATATACTCTTGACCGCGCCCACTAGTTTGAGATTCAATTTTATAAACGAAAAAATCTCCAATAATATTCTTATCTTTTAACGCAGGAATAGTTGGATTTGGATATATATTATAACTACCATCAATATAAAATCTAGTGTTAAGATTAACCTGTTCTGTATCAACGATTACTGAATTAGAATTCTTTGAAGAAAGAGATAAAGTGGTAGGATTAACATAAGTAATTTTAAAAAATTCATTTTCGCCGACATAGTTTGCACCATCATAATGTAAAGGAATAGTCAAATTTGTTTCTACTAGAGTCCTTTCAATCCACGCAATCTCATTATGCGCAACTACATTCTCAATATATGTTGCAACATTTTCAAAACTTTTCTCGTCTATATTCTCTGAATAACTTTTTGAAAAAGTATCGGAGGTTCTCCAGAAGAAAATAGTTGATGCAAGTAGAATGGCTATTAGCATTATTGCCATGACTACATTCATCTGAGATTTTCTATTTCCAATTAATCTGATCTTCTTTGGAGCCATTTTTATTCTACTTATCTTGATACCCCCTAACTATCTATCAATAGCTCATGACCACATGCCCAAACAATGACATTTTCCTCTAGGCTTCTTGCAAGATCTATATAGCTTTCACCAATGTGTAAATTCTGTCCTTGGGCTTGCCTATTATTTTTATATCTATCAATATCCATAGTCATGACAACAACATTTGAAACTAGATTGTTAAAGGTATCTCTTCTATCTCTTATTAGTAGTACAGGTCCGCCTGGGGTAAATGGAACTGAAATAATCCTTCCACCAGAGGAGTTGTAAATTTTTGGGAAATTCTTTTCTTTTAGTATGAAATTAGAGTTAGTCCATATTGTATTTGTAGTATCAAAATAACCGTGAACTGAAAGTGCGAACTCATTTGGCAAGACATTATTAATTGCATTCTCAAGAGAAACTTTTTCTATGTTATTTTGATAGTTAACTAAATCAACAAAATTATTTGCTGGAGTTGGCAATAAGAATCTCTTCTGAGCGTTATTTCTGACAATGTATCCTCTATCCCATAATATCTTATCGCTATCTACTGGCGAAACATTGTAAACAGTAGAAGTTCCAGAAACAGTAAATGTCACTGGAATTCTCCTATTGACATCGTGAACTTCCCCATAAATTTGATATCTTGTACCGACAGGCTCTTCAGAAACTCTACCAATTGATAAATCACTTCCATCAAGACTTGGAAGCCATGAGTATTTTCCATATGTCTTATCTAGTATAGTGTCCCTCTTTTTCACAGTAATTAAATAAAGATCATTAGCGTAAGTTTTTCTAATATTTAGGTAGTTTTTAGCAGTAACTTTTATTGGATTGTTAAGGTCCCCTGCATATCCAGGTACAGTGAAAGTTATTCCCTTATCACCAGTAAAACTATATTTGTAAAGTATTGTACCTCCTGAGCATACTCCGCCAGATGTTCCATCATAGGTAACTGTTACATCTGCAGGCCCACCAGAGAGTGTGGAAAGAGTAGAAGATCTGACTAATCTAGATGCCCCTGCAACTCCATCAGTAACGTATACTATTTTCCCAAGATTACCAATAGTCAACGTGACTTCATTGATTGCGTCGTATTGATTATTTGTACCAGGGGGATTTGGAACACATTGCTTTACATCAAACTCAACTTTTACAGTTTCGCCCTCTGCCGCCCTGTTAGAAGATATTTTGAAATTATCAATTGTCAAAGTATTATTGGCTATATTATAGAATGTACTCGAAGTTTGAGTATTACCTGCTTGGTCAGAGGCTTCCACAGTAATATTCACTTTAGTCATGTCCTCAAATGGCCATGATGGTTCATATACCATTTTATAACCATCAGAAATTTTCTCTAGTTTAACACTTTTTGTAACATCCAAATTAATACTGCTCCCGCTTGAATTTGATTCACCTAAGATATACATCTTTAATGAATCTCTAAATACACCTGCATTCACATCAGTTATTGAAACTTGTATTGCAGTTGTTGAAAATCCTGATCCGTTATTTGGGGGATTTACTTGGATTACTGGGCCATCAATATCTATTCTTAATGCATTATTATAAGTAGAACTATTTCTATTACCTGCTAAATCTATCATTTCTATAGTGACATCACAAAGCCCATTTGTCGCAGTAGGGTAAATATCAACTGGGCCCACGATTCTTTTAGCTCCCCCTGCTTTAATGAAAGAATTACCTTGAGTGTTAATAGTGGTATTAGTTTCACCAAGAATTGTTGCACCTCTTGTGACAGTAATTTTGTAGTAGGCAGGATAATTCTCATTGTAATTAAAATCAATATAGGCTCTGCCCCCTGCTTTAACAACACCAGAAGAAGTCGCCGCATTAAACGCTGTTATTGAGGGTAAAGTTGAATCCTCGACTACTATTCTAGTGACGACTGAATTGTTAGTTGGGTCTGCAACTGGAGCCCCATCTGCTTCTATTTTTACAAAATTAGTTGAATTTGGAGCTAAACCTAAATTCCATGTAAAGTTAGGTGGCCCACCTGCAGGGTTTCCATTTACATAGACTCCGCCTGTTGCATTTGAAGTTCCCGATACATTAATATTTGCAGCATTAACAAAAGTAATTGGATTAGCTGGGGAAGTAACACTAATTAAAGGGCCTTCATAACCAATATTAAACTGCCAGCTAAACCAATTAACATTACCGAGTTTATCACTTATATTTACATCTGCACTGTGGGTACCATTTGATTGAGCTACCNNNGGNNTATATGCAACTTTTAAGCTATCAATAGGTGCAGTTGCAACAGGAGCAGGATTGCCATCATAATATAATTTAGCCCCAGCAATTCCAGCTTGGATATCCGTATACGAAACATTTATCCAAGGTTGAAGGTCCAAAGTTGTTCCTTGCGGGATATATTCATTAATGAATGGTTGTGTATTATCCCTATCAATAATCATCGATTGTAAGGTATAATTATCGGCTCTGTCATATGTGATTACTGAATAATTATAAATACCTTCTGATAGAGGTACTATTGAATAATAATTATTCACCTCAGAAGGCAAATTATTTCCAGTAATGTACAATCTTTGGGTTTCATATGTAATTCTATCGATATAAGTGTCTTGTATTGATGAGGACAAACGAGTATAATAGCTTGTAGTAAGATTGCCCATACTAGAGGATAAAGCAGCTGTTGGATTTGGAGGGGTGTTATCTACTGTCACTAAGAACTGGTAATAAGCATAAGTATTATCTGGCTTTAAGTATTGGTCTTTAGTGGCTAAATTGCCGAATTCATCTATTGCTTCTATTTTGAGTCTGTAAGTTCCACTAAATGTACTTGGAACATTCCATTCCCCACTAAAAGTTCCATCCCCCGCTACTCTATCAGGAGATATACCATTGTCTAAAAGAGTAGTACTGCCAAGAATCGTAGCTCCAGTACTATTTAAGACAACTGCATTGACTGCAATAATTTCACTTGAGTCTCTAACATTTGCTGCGAAAGTCATTTTCCCTCCTCGAGTAGAATTAATATATACGGGAGGGTGAAGACCAACTAAAGAAGTGTCATAACCTTCTTGGCCATCTGGAACTATTAATACATTATAAATGTCAGGGGCATCAATATCAGAACTCCCTGAAGGATAAAATTGTGTTAAAGCGTCTGGGTCAGAATTGCTAACTCTAGAAAATTGGCTGAATACAACTAAGCCTCTGGAGTAATCAACACCTTTAAATGACAGTCTTCCAAGAGACACGAAATTAGATAAATCATTTTTATAAGTGTGTAGTTTAGGCAGTAAATTTGCATCATTAGTTGCACCTGTGGCAACAACAATAAGAGAAAAGTCCTTATAATTTAAGATATCAGGATTTCCATCAATTGCAGCAATGTCATTAAACATTGTATAAGTACCATAATCTGATGGCCCTTTTCCTGCATTAGGGTCTAATAACCATTCAATCGGATAAATCTCAATATTCTGAGCTGGAACGCTATCAGGGTAATTAATCCAATTGCCTCCGCCTGTTCCTATACCCTCTGGAGAATTTACCCCTCCATAAACAACAAAATAACGGCAATGATAAGTGCTACCCGCGTCACTATCAAAAGCGTCCATAACATCAAATAGTAGATTATCATAATCTGTTTGAGTCACATCTAGCCCAACACCAGGTGTATCGAGCATAACAACTGCAATTGGCACTGATTCAAAAACATCCTGTTTAGAAAGCTTATACATAGGTATGTTAAAAAATCCATCTACATATTGAGCGGCAAAATCATTTGTACCGCTAGGAATATTGACGTGCCAAGTACCTAAATTTCTATTAAAATCTTTGTGGTATAATTCAGTTTTTGAATAGACTTTACTTGCCCCATCATTTTCTTTCATTACATAAGAGGTCAAATTTACTTTCATGTAAAGCTGCAAGTCACTAACTCCATCGGATTGCGGAAGCTTAACAGCATATCTCCCCTGTGAGTTAGTTTTGGCAATAGCAACAGTTTCAAGTTTTTGATTGAAGAATATTATTTCTGCGTTAGCTAAAGGTGGGTCATCTGTTGCATCTAATATCTTACCATTCTGAGGAGCGTTGTCCATTGAAGGTTGTGATTCATCACCTGTGCCATCGTTATCTGCTCCTTCCGTATTATCATATACATACCCTTGTAATGTCCAAGTTTCACCTGTAATAGGAATGTCAGGAGTCAAGCTCAAAAGAACATCATTTCCACCTTCATTTTTAATATAAATTCTATGGGCTCCAGAGTTAAGTATAGTAAATTTAGAGAAAACTTCTATTTCGCCACCGTATTGGAGCCTGATATTAATTGTCCTTCCAGAAAAATAAGTTTCCATTCCATTTTCTTGAGGAGCAGATTCAATTCCGGGTGCGGACATAAAGAAAGTAATGGTATCATCATTTTGATCTACTCTTATTTCTCCTTTATCAAAATTAATGTCAATGTATCGCTGTGCCCCTTCCCCCTCAAATCTAACCTCTCTTATCTTAGAATCAAATTCTAGAAATGCCTTCTGCATTGATGCTATTCTTGAAATATCTTTTGATCTCTCGATTTGAGGTGCGGCAAATTGATATGCAATAAAAACAGCGGCTACAGTAATACCCAAAATTAGCATAACTGTAATTACTTCTACTTGAGCCTTTCTTGAAAAAAGGCCTTTTTTCCTATTTTTTTTGGCATACTCCATGGAATTACCTTGAGTATAATTAAAAATAATAAAATATTATTTAATAAATTTATCCTTCAAATTGCGAATTGCACAACTTTAGACCATTATCTTCTTTCTTGAGAATTCTGTTCCCATTACAATAGCCAGAGCAGAGGAGAATATCAAGATTAGTGCCAATATTAGATCAATCATCATGCCAAGATTGGGTAAAGGTAATCCTAAATTACCCTTAAATAGTAAGAACATTACTCCAGCTACGATCCAAAGTAATCCGACGACATAAAGCACTGCGTTGTCACTTCCTTTTGTACCTGCTGCAGTTTTTGCCTTTATCCCAAAGATTATTGCAGGAAGCCCAGTTACTATCATGACTATGTAAAATGCCAATCCCATAAATCCAGTTTTCAATAGATTGAAAATTCCAGAAATTGGATTGTTTGGAGGAAGCATTCCCATGTTATTGAAAAGGAAGAGTATTGAGAATAAAAGCCAGAATATACCAAGAACATAAAGAGTAATTGGTGCAAAAATAGATCCACCACTAGTTTTAGTCTTGGTACCTCCTTTCATCTCCTTCATGAGGTCCTTTGTATCAATTCCAAGCTCCTGTGCCTCTCTCAAGATGTCCTCCATTGAAGGTTCAGATTCTAAGAAATCATCTTCAATTTTAGAGGTAATTGGTTTCTTTGAGAAAACGGTCTCGACCCGTTCTTCAGGGAGGACTTGATTAACCTTTTTCAAGAATTCACTTTCAGAAAATTCTTCAAGTGCTTCATCAAGTATCTTCTCATGCTTTTCTCGAGTCGATGGTTCATAAGTTGGTTTATTAGCTTCCTCAGTTACTTTTCTTTCAAATCTTTCTTCAGGTTCGAATTGGTATTTTTTTGGTGGTTCCTGTTTTGCATAGGTCTGCCCTATTGTCTTAAAGGTTTTTTCCATTTCCTGAAGCTTCTCTGTGTTCATCCTTATTGACTCAGCGACCTTTTCCATCGTTGCGGCTACTTTCGATAAAGAATCCATCAGTTTGTCTTCTTCACCTTCATCCCCTTCAACAACCATGCTTGATTCCAATAGATTAATCAACTTTTCAAGCCTATCGACAAGCGGATCCTCTGATACCCCACCTTCTTCGACTGCGGCGGCACTCAAGATCTCTTTTATCTCATCTAACTTTGTAACAATCTCCTTTGATTCAAGCGGAGCACCTCCATAGCCCATTCTAGGCATTATCTGCATGAAGGTATCAAGCTGCTGCTTTAGCTTGACATACTCCAGTTTGAGGTCATCATAATCATTGCCAACCATCCTATCATCTCATTAATGCTAATATACATTATAACTTATAAATTTAACTATTTAAAGCTATTTACTAAATTAATGAATATCGCTTACCAATTTTCACTTTTTAATCATAGTTACCTTTTTATTACTGGTTTAGGTATTATCTTCAAATGAAGGAGCCTATACATTATGTCCTTGAAAAAGGTGAACGAAGAAATATAGAATTTAAGTCTGCTCTAGGAGATGAACACCTTCTAAAGGACAGAAGGGAAAGATTGTCCGCTCAAATGAAATATCGGCTAAAGACAGGAGGAGGTAAGGCTTACTATATACTAGGTGTTTCTGATGATGGGAAGGTAGTATGTCAATCAGAAGAAGAATTTGAAAAGACTCTTGAAGTAATAAAAAAACTTGCAGAGAGTATTGGTGCAAAAATAGTCGAAGTTGAAAGATACCACGAGAACGGTATATTCGGAAGGGTCACTATTGAAGAATCAAGATCTGATAGAGGAATGAAAGAGCATATTACTATTGGGACTATCGGCCATGTTGACCATGGAAAATCTACTCTTATCGGAACGCTACTTACAGGGATGGAAGATGATGGGGTAGGAAAAACTCGAATTTTCCTTGATTTTCTACCCCATGAAATTGAGAGGGGGCTTACTGCTGAAATAACTCACACAGTTTTTGGATTTAAAGGAAATGATAGAATATATCTAAAGAATCCTTTAAACAAAAAGGAAGTCGCTGATCTAATTGATCGGTCAGATAAAATTGTATCCTTTGTAGACTGCCCCGGACATGAGCCCTGGCTTAGAACTACAGTTAGGGGTATCTTGGGGCAAAGAGTTGACTATGTCCTCCTTATAGTTGCAGCGGACGACGGAGTTACCCCAATAACAAAGGAACATCTTGGAATAGCTCTTGCTATGGAAATCCCTTTGATAATCGTTATAACAAAGGTAGACAAAGTTTCATACGAAGAAGCAAAAAAAGTAATAGCTGATGTTTCATCACTCCTTAGAAGAGTCGGGAAAGTTCCTCTTAACGTAAAAGATAAAGAGACTGCTAAAAATGTTTCAAAGAAAGTCTCTGAAAGATTTTTGATTCCAATAATTAAAGCGTCGTCAATAACACTTGAAGGAATAGATATACTAAACGAGCTCTTCTTGAATCTTCCTGAAAAAACTAGTGAAGAACTTTACAAAAGACCATTTTTGATGTATATTGACAAGGTCTACAAAGTTAAAGGTGCAGGAACGGTAATTAGCGGAAGAGTAAAAGAAGGTGTTGTAAAGAAAGGCCAAGAGCTTTTACTTGGACCAATCAATGATAGATACGAAACTGTGTCGTGCCAGTCAATTAAACAGCACCATCTAGTTCAAAACAGAGGGGAAGTTGGAGATATTTTAGGAATTGCAATAAAGGGTGTGGACGCAGACCAAATCAAGAGAGGAATGGTATTAAAGGATGAAAACGGTGAAGTCAAATCTGTTAGAGAGTTTCTCGCAGAAATTTTCATATTGAATCATCCAACTAGGATAAAGGAAGGGTATGAGCCGATAATTCATCTTGAGACAATATCAGAAACTGTTACTTTCGAAAAAATATACAATCAAGAATATCTCTCCACTGGGGACAGGGCCTTAATAAAAATGAAATTTAAATATAATAGTTATTACCTCACCGAAGGAGATAAGTTCATATTCAGAGAAGCCAAGTCAAAGGGAATCGGCGGAATAAAAAAAATATTATGAAACATCTATGAAGGATTTTACTTCAACAGTTGTTTTAATTGAGTTGCCTATGAAACATCTCTCCTTTGCAAGTTTAATTGCTTCTTCTGCTCTTGGTATATCCTCTTTAGTAGCAACAGTTACATACACATTAATCAATATTTTTGTGAATACAAATCCTGTGTCATTTTTTTCTAAAAATCCCTTTGCATCAGTTTTATAGCTTTTAAAGTTGCAATTCACAAGTTTAGCCCTTGATAGAAATGTAGTAAACATACAAACGTTTTCGGCCGCAACAAAAAGATCCTCAGGAGTTATAATGCCCTCATGGCCTTTAAATTCAGGGGGTGTAGCGACCTCTATTGCAGGTTTTCCTGCCCAAGTGACTTCTCCAATTTTTTCCTTTTTCCAGGTGACAGTATTCTCATAGGTATAGACATCTTCTCCCATTAAATCACCAATTATTAGTAATACTTATTCATTATAAAAGTTGTGGTTAAAAGTAGAAGAAATTATACTTAAGAAAAAAGATATTAAAATTAATAAAAAATTATCCGAGAAGTCTTCTAACGTCAGTGACTTCAATCTGAGAAACATTTTCAATCTTTGAGAGATTGCTTTCAAGTTCTTCTGTTCCGCCTTCTTGGTCCTTTCCAAAAAGCATGACATTTAAAGAAACAAGTCCAAATGCGACGGGTTCTTCTTCAATTTTATTTAGCTTCATGTTTGAAGGAATTGCGTCCTCAATTGCCTTCTTCATTTTTGCAAGGTCAACTTCCGGAGACTCTGGCATTACCTTTGCCGTAATACTTAAATTAAAACCTGCCATAAAAACACCTTATGGTCCAACAAACTCTCCGCATTTGCATTGGAACTTATTAACTAATACTCGGCATCTTTCACATCTTACTATAATCTCATCACAAGAAGGGCAGGGAAATTGAACAGCCTGCTCATTTGAAGTTATCTCTCTCTTACATGATGTACACTTCATGATAATCCTCCTAACGGGTATCCTTGATGGGTTTATCTAGCTTTATTTTATATGTCTTTCCTTTCTTCTCTCTGAAGATTATTCCTTTTGACTCAAGGTCCATAACAATCCTTGTAACCTTTGGTCTTGAAAATCCTGTCGCCTCGGGTAGCTTTTCCTGCCTATTTTCCCCATTTTTTAAGGCTTGAACAAGCTTTCTCTCATCTTCAGTCAAGACAAATACCGGAACTGAATTATCCTTTTTAACTTTAAAGATTAAGAATAACAAAACAATTCCAATTAGAATTCCAGATATTAGAGAGATTATGTCAATTTTAAGATTCAAACTCTCCTCATCCAATCCCTTAACATCAGAGATATTTATTTCCTTTCCAAGTCTTTCTACTGTTATTCCACTGCCTATAAGCTTTCTAACAACGTTTTCTGAGATCATGGGGCCAACGACATATACTTTTTTGACACTAGTTTTTTCTAGTGCTTCTGCAGTTGAAACAGGTAAATCATTCTCATTTGTTATTAATATAGGAATACCTCTTTTCATCGCAAATTTTGATGCAATAAGGTAAGATTCCTCAACATTTCCATTAATAAGAACTGATTCTTTGGAATATTTCCATAAATCAATTGCAACACGTGCCGCAGTTCCAGCTCTATCCCAATCCCAAATTCTTGTGACATTAAATCCTATGTTTGCTATTTCTTGTTCAATGCTTTCTGAAATTGCATCTGTAGTTCCACCAATCAATAAGACATTTCTTGCGCCCTCGTCATAGAAGCCCATAAGCTCTCTTTTTGTCGAGGAAGAGAGTGTTTTTGGATCGGTCAAAAGTATTGGTATCTTCTCTTTTTGGGAATAGGCTTGGGCAACTGTGTAATCAACTAAAAGATCCCCTCTAACTACGATGACGTCATAAGAATCTTCCAGAGAAAAAATTGGTAAAGCTAAAGGGATTATAAGAATTATTAGAATGGCTAGAGGTAAACACCTTTTCATAAAATAACAGTATAAATATTACTTAAAAGATTTCTCTAAGCTCTTCCATAAAAGTATTCCATCCTGAATTTCAAATGTGGCCTTGCCAGTATTATACAAGTAATGAAGAAATGCCTTTGTTGTTATTGTAACATAGAGATACTTTGTTATGTCGAAATTTATTGATAGGTTTTTAGCTATCTCTTTTTTTAGCTCATCTTCACTCTTTCCATCTTGAATTAAATTTAAGATTAAACTCTCTAAATATTCTAATTTTTTTCTGTTTTCAGATAGTGCAACCTTGAAATCTTCAGCGCCCCTTATCGGAAGACCATGTGCAGGTAAGCAATAATCAATATGATATTTAGAGAGAATATCCAAATCATTGAACTGGGATGCGATATCAGTATAGAAGGGCATTTTAAACATATTTAATGATGGAACTGAATAAAGACAATCGCCAGAGAATAATACATTTTTGTATAAAGAACTGCAATACCAAGCGGAGAATGTCCTGATAAGGATATTATTTCCATTGACTCTCCATTGATCTTTACTTTCCCGTTACCAAGAGTATGATCGACTTTTATCCCTTTAAAATCAAGGGGAGTATCTGAGACCTTCAGAGGTGATGTCGATGAAAAATAAGAGTAAAATTCGATATATGGGTTTTCAATAAATGCTTTTTCAATCCCGGATGAGTAAACTTTTATTTCAGGATATTTTTCTTTTATTTTGAGAAGCCCGTAAAAATGGTCCCAGTGTCCGTGAGTTATTATGGCTGCAGTTGGGGAAATATTTTCTTCAGATAACAATTTTAGGATTTCTTCTCCGTCCTCTTTACTTCCACCCGCATCTATAATGATACATGAATCATTAGATGTTATGACACCGACATTTGTGTCAACAGAAATGTATTTTACATTGTCCTTTATTTCAAGGAATACCATGATTATCAACTAACAGGGTTCTATTGTTTGGGGCGGCTTGTGGCTAATAAAGTACGCTACGGAAACTACTTCTGGCACTTCATTTGTTATTCTTGTAGATATTTTTTCTAATACATCCCAGGGGAGTTTCTTAAAGTTTGCAGTCATTGCATCTTGGGATTCTACAATTCTTAATGCAACTATTCTGCCAAACTTTCTCTGGTCCCCGACAACACCTACAACCTTATCCTCCAACGTCACAGCAAATGCTTGCCATATATTTTCTATTGATGCTTTTTCAAGCTCTTCCTCGACTATTGATGATGCTTCTCTACAAATCCGGATATTTTCTTCTGTGACAGGCCCAGTTATCCTAACTGCAAGCCCCGGTCCTGGAAATGGGTATTGATCGATAATTTTATCTGGAAGTCCAAGTCTTCTTCCGACTTCCCTGACCTCATCTTTATAGAGGTCTCGTAGGGGCTCAATTATTTCCTTAAAAGATATTGAATCCGGAAGCCCTCCAACATTATGATGAGATTTGATAGTATCCGCATGTTGTGATCTACCGCTCTCTATAATATCTGGATAAATAGTACCCTGAACTAAAAAGTCAGCCCCTATCTTTTTTGCCTCTTCCTCAAATATTCGGATAAATTCTTCTCCTATAACCATTCTTTTTTTCTCTGGATCAGTTACCCCAAAAAGTTTATCAAAGAATCTTTTCTTTGCATCAATCTTCTTAAAGTTTATATCGTGACCAGAAAATGCCTTTGAAACTACTTCAGCTTCACCTTTTCTCAATAGCCCATGGTCAACAAATACTGCATATAGCCTATTCCCAATTGCCTTTTCAGCTACTGCTGCTGCAACTGAGGAATCAATTCCTCCGCTTAGTGCAATAACAGCCTTCCCGCTGCCGACTTTATTTCTAATTTTACTGACGTTTTCCTCAATGAAATCAGACAAATCCCATGTACCTTTGCAGCCACAAACATTATAAACAAAGTTTGAGAGAATTTTTTGGCCGTTCTTTGTATGGACAACTTCTGGGTGCCACTGCAAGCCATAGATTTTTTTGGATGTGCTCCTAAAAGCTGCAATTGGGGAGTTATCAGTTTTAGAAGTTATGACAAAACCTGGCGGCAATTCGAAGACCTGATCTCCATGACTCATCCAAACTGTTTCTTTATTTTCTAAATCATTAAAGATGCCTTCCGGGTCAAGGATATCAACAGTTGCTATGCCATACTCTTTCTTTTTCTCGCCCTTAACATTGCCCCCCATTTTTAATGCGATTAGCTGGTGACCATAACATATGCCTAGAATAGGAATATCTTTTCTAATCAAATAATCAAAGACATCATCAGTAAGAAGAGGCGCATCTTTTTCATAGACGCTCCTTGGCCCACCAGAAAAAATTATTCCTTTTGGAGCAATTTTCTCAATTTCTTTTTCTGTTATATCTGGAAAAACTATTTCTGAATAAACTTTAAGCTCTCGGATTCTTCTAGCGATAAGATGGGCATACTGACTTCCAAAGTCAACAACAAGGATAACCTCTTCCCCGATACTCATAATGAAAAATGTAGAGAACAAAATATAAAATTAACTAATAAAAAAAAGATTAATTGTTTTCATTGTTCTTCTTTAATATGGCCAATATCCTAGGTATTACTGATGATCGTTCAAAGTCCTGCCTATATGAAAATGCCTTCTGGACATTGATCATACCTGCACCCTGTTCGTATACAGATGCGTTTGGTATTTGTGTAGCTGTTCTCATAATGGCAATTTTTACTTGATAGGGGGTCCAATTTGGATGTCTCTGGAGAATTATAGCACATGCCCCAGAAACAAATGGAGCTGCCATTGATGTTCCACTTGCAAAATCATAAGAATTGTCAGATGCCCCTGTTGCGGATAATATATTAGTACCTGGTGCAGATATATCTGGCTTTAATCCTGACTTTCCACCGCCCCTACTTGAATCGTTTGCAATAGAAAGTGAAGCTTTTTTTATTGTCAATACACCATTTGGAGATACATCCCTATCAATTGCATTGGCAACTGTAATGACGTTTTTTGCCCTTCCTGGTGCACCTATTGTATCGCTATTAGGGCCTTCATTTCCGGCTGAATTTACCCATACTATTCCCTTGTCAACGACAGAGTTTGCCGCCAAGCTTGCAGGATCTGTTCCATCTAAGGGCCATCCATTACTCTGCATATTAGTAACATTCCAGCCTGCGCTCATATTAACGACTCGAATATTATACTTTTCTCTGTTTAGAATGAGCCAGTTGCATGCATTTAAAAAGATGGATAAATCTCCCGGGACAGTTTTCAAAACAACTAGTTTAGTATCCGGTGCAACTCCAGTGGTGTTTGTGAGTGTTGTATCTAAATAATTGACATATCCTAACCAATCTGCTGTTGTATACGATTGCCCAGAAATAGTCCCAGCAACAAATGTTCCATGTCCAGAAATATCATCCGCAATCGGATCGTTATTTACAAAATCATACTGGTAAAGAACCTTCCCCTGTGGAAATTCAACATGGGTATCACGTATCCCTGTATCAAGAACTGCAACAGTGACGCCGTTTCCCTTGTAGCCAATTGTATAAAGGGGTGAAGCCTTAATTGTGTCAGCACCCATATACCCAAATGCTTCAAGTCCTGGTGCATTATACCAAATATTTTTTACATACAGGCTTGAACTGATGTTTTTTATTTCTTCTGAGGTTAATATCGCATGAATTGAGTTTAAAGCCATGTAGTTATTCAATATCTTNTCCTTAGGAATTATAGCTATTGAATTATCATCTAGCTGATAAAATTCAATAATTACGTCAATGCCCGATGCGCCGGCCAAAGTCTTTTCTCTCGTTATTTTATCCATCTTATCATAATTTGGATTTTGACCGAGAGCTGGGGCTATTCCTCCTATTATTAAGGATATTATTAACAGTACCTCTAGTATTTTTTTCATATAAATCCTCCCATATTAGGATTTGATAATAAATTTATCTATATATTTATAAAATTATTCCTTAATTATTAAAAATATATTAATAAATAATAATATTTGGTAATTAATTATCAATTACAGATGAATCAAAACATTTAAAATAATAGCTTCTAATAGATTTTATGGACGCTCTTACTATTTTGAAAATCGCCATTGGTACCGTCGTTCTTTTTCATGCTTCTTATCTTGACATCAAAAAAAGAGAGATAGAAGAGTGGCACTGGGTTTTCTTGACGGTAGTTGGGTTTATCCATGCAATATACCTTTCAATTTCATTTGAATCTTTTAGACCCATACTATTTACAGGTGTCGTTTTCTTACTTATGTTTGGACTCGCTCTGCTATTGTTTTACTTGGGATTATTTGGAGGAGGGGATGGAAAAATACTGATGGGGCTTGGCGCACTATTGCCTTCGCTTTCTGGAAAAGAATATGCCTTTGGACTCTTTCCCGTATCTGTATTTGACAATGCCCTCATAATGAGTATTTTGCTACCGATAGGAATTCTATCATATAACATAATCAAGAAAGACTCCCCAAAGGAGTATGAATCTGGAAAGTTCAAAAAAATACTTGCAATGATGGTGGGATACAGATTGGAAACAGCTAAGCTTTCAGACAAGTTTTATCCATTGGAAGAATTTAAAGATGGAAAAAGGTCCATAAGGTTATTCATAGGCGATCTGGATTTTGATGTGGCTGAATATAAAGAAGAACTCACAAAAAAAGGAATAAAAAACCTGTGGGCAACTCCCGGGCTTCCTTTCGTTGTTCCTATAACAATAGGATATCTTCTAGCAGTATTTTTTGGAGATATAATGCTTAGGATAGTGATGATTTTTATTTAATTAGTCAATAAAAATAAATTTTAATGATTAAAAAAATCTCAAATGAAAAATGAAGCAAACAACACTCGAATTTATCAATTCGAGGTATAAGAAATAAAAATAAAGTTGCACATAATTATTTAAATATGATTAGCTTAAATACAAATAACTTTCTAGGTGGTTAAGATGGATATTGCAATTACAAAAATGAGGTCCAAAGGACGTATTGACATACCTGAAGATATGAGAGATGACATCAAAGAAGGCGAAAAACTAGTTATTATAAAAAATAAAGATCAAATAATACTTAAAAAAGCTGAAGCTATTAGCAAGAACTTAGAAGAAGATTTAATTTTTGCAAAAAGAACTGAAGAAGCATTAAAAAAATACGAGAAAGGAAAATTTATAGAAATGGATTTTGAGGAATTTATGGAAGAAGCTAAAACATGGTAAAAATAAGTTTTGACCCATCTTTTAAGATAATTTTCTCTAAAATAAAAGATAAATCTCTAAAAACTAGAATCTTAAAACAAATATCTAAAATTAAAGATAATCCTGAAATTGGAAAACCTATGAAATATGTAAGAAAAGGAACAAGAGAAGTTTATATCCCACCATACAGACTTTCTTACGTTTTTGATAAAAATAAAGACATAGTAGTAATCTTAGATATCTACCACAAAGATGAACAATAAGCGCCTCTTTCTAATAGATATCTAAACTAAATCATACATGACTTGGCATGCGTCACACTTGTAGACAGTTTCTCTTTTTCCTCTGTCTGTGACTTCAGTTCTAATTAGTGGTCTACCACACCTTTCGCAAGTGTAACCTTCTCTCCTCACACGAAGTGATGGGATCTGTGGCCTTGGTGCAGGCATGTATGGATCATAATAAGGCTCATAAGGTCTAACAGGTCTTTCCATTGGGAGATATGTTTCAGGCACATACCTTTCTTCAGGGTAGTATCTCTTTTCATAGTATTCCCTCTCCCTTGGCTTTGGCCTTTCAAATTTAGGCATCTTAACACCATCTTCTGTAAGGGCACTCCCCAAAACAGCACCTAAGAATATTGGATAAATATAAAGGACGGCCGTTATCAGCATGAAAAGCTTTGTTCCAGAAGGCAAAGGATATGGAATCCTTCTAACAATTGCGGGCTCAAGAAAATCCCCAATTATAAACGATATCACGAGAAACAGGATAAACACAATCAAGGAACACAAAGAAAATGCCGCTATAGCATTTTTAACACTCCTCGATTTTTTCCCCCCNACGATNCCTGAAACTATCGGCCCTAAGACTGGCGCCCAGATCATAAGNATTGTCAATAGAACCATCCAAAGCGATGACTTTAGTATAGTTTCAATGTTATCGTCTGACATCATTGATAATTGATTATTCCTATTTATAAGTTTTTCCTATCAAAAACGTTATGTACTATTATTATACAGTGGTCGGCATGGAGTACCATAGGAGATATTGAAACTCGTTTCGCATCTTTAAGTAAGGACTCATCTTCAGAAGACAATCCCTGATGGTCCCCTAAAACAAATACAATTTTTTCTGAGTGTATACTAATTTTTTCTATGTCCTCGCCATCTTCATGTAGGTAAATTATCTCGCCGCCAACTTCATCTAGTACTTGGGAAAAACTCTTTCTTGATACAAAAATCCCAGGAGTTGATTCAGTTTCTTTTTCAGACTGCTTTTCCAACGCCTTTTTTATAAGCCCCCCTATGCAGCGCTCATCAGGACTTAGATATTTTAATTCTTTGCCAATAAATCTCAAAGTAACTGGTGGATTTGGCTCTCCTTCAAGCACCACAATAAACTCTGTATCCCTCCTTAGATCATGAGATAAAAAGAATGCAGAGTTTACACATCTGGCCACAATATCCATCCGGCCTCCGTCTCCAGGCAGGTCATTTAATGAAAAATCATTTGAAGTTTTGGCCTTCGATGCTTTTAAGATGAATATTTTCTTCATAAAAATCAAAAGATTTATTAACAATTTAAGATTATCCAATACATATGGACAGTCTTGATATAAGCATATTAAAGATTCTAAATCAGGACGCAAGAACAAGCTTTTCTGAGATAGCGAGAAGGCTTGGCCATTCAATTACTACCATCTCATTAAGGGTCAAGGCCATGGAAGATGAGGGGATAATAAAAAAATACATCCCTGTTCTGGACTCTGAAAAATGTGGCTATGACTTTACTGCCGTTATCCATCTTATCATTTCTAAAGGAAAGTTAAAAGAGGTTGAGGATAAAATTAAGGATGAAAATAATGTTGTTGCTGTTTATGACGTTACCGGGAGTCACGATGCCATTATAATTGGAAGATTTAGGAGCCCACTTCATCTTGAGAAATTTACAAAGTGGATTCAATCACTTGACTATGTCGAGAGCGTTTCTACATCAATTGTCTTAAACATTGTCAAGGAAGATATGGAGGTAAAGTTTGACTAGCGAACTTTCTGGAAAGCTTTCCAATTGGATAAAAGAAGAAGTTGTTTCTGGCGGTGGTAAAGGCGTTGTATTTGGCCTTAGCGGCGGGATAGACTCAACTGTGACCGCTTATCTCTGTAAAGCCGCATTCCCAGAAAATTCTCTCGGCCTAATTATACCATGCCATAGTAACAAAGCGGATATCGATGATGCAAAATCCGTTGCAAAGGAAATTGGATTGAAATACGAAACTATTGACCTTGACAGGGTCTACAATATCTTTTTGGAATCCCTTGGCCACATGAGAGACGATAGAGACCTAGCTTTAGCTAACATGAAACCAAGACTTAGGATGGTAACTCTTTATTATTACGCTAATAAATTAAATTATTTTGTCATCGGAACAGGAAATAAAAGTGAAATTACTCTTGGCTACTTCACAAAATATGGCGATGGAGGATGTGATCTATTGCCTTTAGGAAATCTAACAAAGAGGAATGTCTATTCCCTTGCTAAATCTTTGAAAGTTTCAGATAGGATTATTTCAAAGCCACCTTCCGCTGGACTATGGAAAGGCCAAACAGATGAAGGGGAGCTTGGCATAACGTATCAGGAGATTGACAATTACATAGAAGGAAAGACAGTAAGTGAAAGCGTCAAAGCTAAGATTGAAGAGCTTATAAATAAAAGTGAGCATAAAAGAAACATGCCTAGGATACCGGGTTTCTAAGTGAGATTTAATGTGCGGCATCGCTGGATTTTTTGGATTTGAAGATAAAGAGCTACTAAAGAAGATGCTTGATTCTCTCTATCACAGAGGACCTGACGACCAGGGGACTTATACCAACAATGATGCCTCCTTAGGAAATCGTAGACTATCGATTATAGATATTGAAGGCGGCCATCAGCCTATGCACAACGAAGATGAAACTGTGTGGGTCGTTTTTAATGGTGCGATTTACAATTTTCCTGAGCTAAAGGAAGAGCTAGAAAAAAAAGGGCATAGATTTTATTCAAACTGTGACACAGAAGTTTTAGTTCATCTTTATGAAGAGCACGGTGAAGACTTCCCAAAAAGACTATTGGGGATGTTCTCAATTGCCTTATGGGATTCATCAAAAAAGAAAGCTATACTTTCAGTTGACCCTGCTGGTAAAAGACCATTGCATTATTATTTTGATGGAAAAATTTTACTATTCGCATCAGAAATAAAATCTTTGTTAAATTACAATAAAATAAAAGTTGAGCTTGATGGCGTTTCACTTAATTATCTTCTAAATCTTCAATTTATACCGTATGAAAGAACGCTCTTCAAAAATGTTAAGAAGCTTTTACCTGGTCACATCTTAATCTTTGAAAATGGTAAAATAGTTTCTAAAAGACATTGGAAGCTTAGAGTAACTGAGGATAATAAACCAATTGATTACTATGTGAAACAGATTCAGGAGCTCTTTACTGACGCAGTTAAAAGGAGACTTACTTTGTCAGACGTGCCTGTGGGAGTTTTCCTTTCAGGGGGTATAGATTCCAGCTCAGTTGTAGGAGTGGCTTCACAATTTCAAAGAGTAAAAACTTATACCGTTGGATTTGGAGAGCCCACCGACGAACTTGATTCTGCAAAACTTGTAAGCGATTACTTTGAAACAGACCATCATGAAATAATGGTTGAAAGCGATTTACTGAAGATTATGCCCGAAGCAGTATACCATTCTGAGCAGCCTTCAATAGGGATGCTTCAGAGTTATCTTGTATCTAAAGCGGCAAGAAAGCACGTCAAGGTGGTATTATCCGGTATGGGGGGAGATGAGCTCTTTGCAGGGTATGATAGAGACCTTTACATGGAAAAAAATCTTAGATATGGTAAATATGTGCCCAAGTTTGTATCTTCCAAAGGCCTTTTTAATCTGATAAATGGTATGCCGTTTAAAGTTGGCCTTAATTATCATGAGTTCTTTAGGAGAGTAAACGCAGTATCGCAGCTTAAGGATGTGACAAGATACTACCTTCTTCTAAGGGGTGCAGTTAATATAACTGATAAGACTAAAGAGCATTTCTATAAAGGAAAGATGCTTGACAGCACATCTGACATTGAAAAACTATTCTTGCCTTTTTTTTCAAATAATCTTAATATAATAAATCAGAAACTTTATGCAGAGTTTGAAACAAAATTGCCTTACCACTTACTTCATATTGAAGACAGAATGGGAATGGCAAATTCACTGGAAGCTAGGGCACCGCTTCTAGACAAGCGATTAATTGAGTTAGCATTTTCAATGCCAAGAGAGTATAAACTACAAAACGGCATCACAAAATATGTTTTTAGGCTTGCTATGAAGGATAGACTGCCCAAAGAAGTCTTTTCTAAACCAAAGTGGGGGTTTGCGGTAAATCCTTACTACCAGTTCAAAAAAGACCTGAAAGATTACGCTGAAGGCATTCTTGATGAAAAAACTATAGAGAATATAGGTATAAACTATAAAATAATCGATAAGATTTTAAAATCAAAGCCAAATCCAAAGCTTAGGTGGTATTACAATTATCTGTGGAACATAATAATGCTTATTCTTTGGTATAAAATATTCATTGAAGAAGAGAATCCAAAAAATCTATCTAGTTAAACATAAAAGCACTTTATCTTAATTGACTTCAAGTGATTGCTTGAATGTTTTAATCTTTGGAAAGATGAG
>JGI11944J13513_1000387_pt1 | contig 45281 bp, 44 predicted proteins | sample TerdegcoTASludge_FD_13513 | JGI IMG/M metagenome (IMG submission 13513) | reverse complement strand
ATTTGGAACAAGCCATGGAGAATAATTAACATTAGTAGAGACGGCATCGCCTGTACCTGGTCCCACACCAGAAGGTCCACTTTCATCGCCCCACCAGTTATTGGTGGCGTTAAAAATCTCTACTATTTCCATCTCTACCCACCATGAATAGGCTTGTACACCATAGGCACCGTTCCCGGATATATTCGAGGATTCGATTGTTATATCCTTCATTTCAGGATTGTTTGAGCCGTTGTTGACATAACACAAGCTAACCCCGTTGCGAAAGTTTCCGGTCAGCGTCGCGCCTTTGATGGTAACCTTCTCGATTGCGTCCGGTTTTTCAGGTTGGATAGAAACACCGTCCAGGGTATTGCCGCTGGCGGTAAAGTTCTCAAAAAGAACATTTTGAGATTTGCCTTGATATTCGTCCAGCTTTACTCCGAACCCGCCACCGGAAGCTCCGCCGTTATTGTTCGCCACAAAGTTTCTGAATGTTGCGTCTGATACCCGTGCCAGGTTTATTCCCGCTTGTTTGTTGTGGCTGAAGCTACCACCCTCTACCAATATGTGGGATGACGTCCCGCCTAAGTCAAAACCATTTCCGTGGCTTGCGTCTTTTTGGCCGTTGTCTTCAAAGCGTGAGTTTATAACGGTTATCTTGCTGACAGTACCCGTGCTCCAGAAGCCCCATGTACCTCCATGATGAAAGTAGCAGTCTTCAATGTATACCTCGTCATATGTGCCTTTATTTCCAAGGTTAACGTTGGGGCCTTCTGCATAAGCAACTTCTACATCAATCAATGACAGCTTCGTAAAAGTACTTGTGGTTTCTGCCACCCTGATGGGGAAGCTGGTGGCGTAGGTGTTGCCATCTCTCTTTGTGAGCGTCAAACCCTGAATAAGTACATCAAGGCCGCTGCCACGTATCTCGATACCGTTCATCTTGCCACCAAGGCTGTTACCTTCGCTCAACTCGATGATGGTATAACCTGAGCCGGCACCTATAAGGCTTAGTGACTTTGTTATCTCCATGTCTTTCCAAGTAGCGAGGTTTTCCCGATACGTTCCCGCCGCCACATTGATGGTGTCACCAGCAGCGGCAGCATCGATGGCATACTGGATTGTCTTAAATGCATCTCCACCAGGTCCTGTACCATGCGAAGTATCATCTTTTCCTAATACTCCATCAACATACCAAGTAGTAGCGTCTGGGATTGCCTGTACTTTTCTTGACATTGGAACTGAAATTATTAACAGAGACAAAATTGTTAGAATAGTGAGTGTAAGTTTAAATCCCTTTTTAGTTGTACTCATTTTTCCTCCTTTCTTTTTTATTAAAAAATTTTTTAAATTAAATTTAACTTATAATAATTCTATTTAAAACTTTAAAAATATTTGTAGATATCCTTAATAATTTTACTTTTGATTTATCTTGTAACTTGCAAGAACTCATTCTTCATCGTCACCTAAAAAATTGAAATCTTTTTTCTCAATTGTTCTCATCTTGTAAAAACCCATTTTTCCTTATGCTTTAAAATTTGGAATCATTTTATCTACAATCTTAATAGTAGAAGGTATTATTTCTCTTATTATAACCCAAAATTCAAACATCTCTATCTTTGTTGTCTTTTGATTTGATTTTGTTATTCCTCTTCTCTTCTTATTAAAATATTTTAAGATTTTTTGTTTTTTTACCTCCTTTTATTTAATTATTTAAAGTAATTTTATAAAAGGCTCATCTTTTTATAAACATATTAGAACAATTTTTTAAATTGTCAAGGGCTGTGTTATATTTTTATTTTTTAGCTTATTTTTTGCAAGAAGTCATCTATTTAGTATCTATTTAGAAGGTAAGTTGTAGTTTAAAGAAATTTTATATGAGATAGAATCAATAGTTACAAAAAAATATAAAAATTAAATTTATTAAAATTCTTTAAAAGAGAAATAGTTGAAGTAATAGTTATTATAATCATAAAAAATAAAAATTTTATTTTTTTGACTACATCTCTTAAAAAATATCGATAATAAATTGTGATAAGATTTAAATATGAAAAAGAGTGTTGATGAAATTAAAAAGATCCTAATAGAAAATTTTAAGTATTTAAAAGAAAAATATAAAATAAAGAAAATAGGAATATTTGGCTCTTATATAAGAAAAGAGGAAAATAAAAAAAGTGATATTGATATTTTAATAGAATTAGAGGATGATTCAGACATAACTCTAATTGATATTGTAAGGATTGAAAGATTTTTAACTGAACTTATAGGAATAAAGTTTGATGTTTAAATATTTTTAATTTTAAAGAAGAATATTGATTAACCTTATTATTGAAAATTCTTATAAATTTAAGATTGTTTTAAGAATTAAGATAGCACCTTTTTTATCAAGAGGTTTATTTTTGTTTCCACATTTTGGTGAATATATACAGGATGGACAACCATCTTCACATTTACAATTATTAATAACATCGTATCCATAACTTAAGAGTTTTTCAATATAATCAAATCCTTTTTTTGAGAATCCAATTCCACCAGGATATGCATCATAGATAAATATTGTTGGTCTATCAGTATCTGGATGAATTGGATGAGATAGACCTCCTAAATCTCTTCTATCACAAATTGCAATTAATGGGAATATTCCAATTAGAAGATGCTCAAGAGCATGGATTGATCCATTGAAATCATAACTTTTATTTATAACATCTCTTTTTATATCATCATTTATATAAAACCAGAAACCCTTTGTTTCGAAAATTCTTGATGGTAATTCAAGAGGATATTCTCCTATTAAATCATTTGTGAAATGTTTTCTTTTTTGATATCCAATAACCTGAGATGTAACTTCAAGGTCTCCATAAAAAATATTTAAATCATTCCTTTTTTTGTTTTCTAAGAATTTAATAATTTTTGTTGAATTAATTTCAAGAGATTGAGTGTAATAATCAACATCTTTCTTAGTTAAAAATATCTCTTTACCTCTCAAATCAAAATCTTTTACAACGAAAGAATCACCTTCAAAATAGTAAACTGCACCTGGATGTGATTCATTAAATGCTCTTCCTTCATCTATTCTCTCAACCTCTTTACCGCTTTCATCAAACAAAACAAAATCATCCTCTTCAAAACTTCTCAATGTTACATATTTATGTGGTATATAGGAAATTGATGGTATCAATCTTCCCTCTATATCTTTTAATTTATTTTCTTTTATCAACAAATTTATTTCATCACCAAAGAAAAAATCATCAAATTTATGAATTGGAATTTCATAAGAGGCACAAAGAATATGTTTTTTCAGTAAGTTTGTATTATAAGGATCAATTATTAGATTTTCACTTCCTTTTTCAAAAATTTCCTCAGGATGATTAACAATATATTCATTCAAGGGATCTTTTTCTCCTAAAAATATTGTATAACCTGTAGATTTTCTTCCTGATCTTCCACTCTCTTGTAAAAACGATGAAATTGTTCCAGGATATCCAACTATTAAAGAAACATCCAAATCTCCAATATCAATTCCAAGTTCAAGGGCAGTTGTTGAGATAACAAAATTTATCTCTCCATCCAATAATTTTCTTTCTATCTCTCTTCTTTTTTCTTTTGAATATCCCGCTCTATATGGGAGTAATCTTTTTTTATCTTCATCATCCAATTTTTCTCTCAAATACCTATATAGAAGTTCAACTCCTTTTCTACTTTTCATAAAACAGATGCCTCTATAGTTTGATTTTATTAGTGACTCAACAATCCATATAGCTTCACTATATAAAGATCTATCATCTGGTGTTTTTATAAAAAAATAAATTTTTTTATTTCTTGGTGCATCATCACTTGAAATTATTTTAATATCTTCACCATAAAGATTTTTAAAAAATTCATTAGGATTTCCTACAGTTGCAGATGAAAAAACAAATGTTACATCCTTTTCATAAAATTTAAAAACCCTCTTCATTCTTCTTATTAAAGATGCTACATTAGAACCAAATACGCCATTATATATATGTGCTTCATCGAAAACAACAAAAGATAGTTTTGATAAAAAATTGCTCCAGTTTGTATGATATGGAAGGATTGAATAGTGAATCATCTCTGGATTTGTGAAAATTATCTGAGAACTTTCTCTTACTTTTTTTCTCTCTTCATAAGGAGTATCTCCATCATAAATTCCTGTTCTTATATCAGGAGTAATATTATAAATTTGTCTTTCTTGGTCTCTTGTTAATGCTTTTGTTGGATAGACATATATCGCTTTTTCCCCTGTTTTTAAAAAATTATAAATAGGAAGATGGAATGCAAGTGTTTTACCAGAAGCAGTAGGTGATATAATTGCAACACTCTGTCTATTGTTTATTAATTCATAAGAACTTGCCTGATATTTATATAATTCCTTTATATTTATATTTAATAATTTTTGTTTTACTAATTCAGATAAGTCATCAATTGATGTATAATTTCCATCTTTTTCTTCAACTTCAACAATATGCTTAATGTTACCTTTATAATTTTTTGAACTTATTAATGTTTCAAATAAACTAACTGATATTACTCTTTTCCTTTCACCCAACGCCAGAGAATTAAATTAACTAAAGATAAAACAATACTTATAAATATGAGATGATAAAAAATATTAAAAAACATCTGAGGTATTTTAAAGAAAAGCGGAAAACCAGTGCTCATTAAATTGACAACTCCACCTACAAAGATTGAAATAACTGAAGCTATAAATGATGGTAATTTAATACTTCTTAAAATTGTATAAACAAGGAATGAAGCAAAAATTGCAAGAATAAAAAATAGTAATGTTAAAGAAAGTTGAAGAGGTCTACCAATAACCATATAGACATTTTCAAGAACTTTACTTAAAGAAAAGGGTTCTATTTCAATTGCTTGCATATAATATTCTGTAAAAACAATTGCAAAGAAGAGAAAAATTAAAAGTATTCTTCCAACAATTAATGAGATTGTATAATTTCGACTTATTTCAATATCGAACATTTCATAAATTATAAATATAGTAATTATGATAATTGAAACAAAATATACGGGAATTAAAGGAATTCCACTTATACTTAATCTTCTTAAAAGTGCAAGATATCCTGGAAAACTAACAAATTGAATAAGTGCTAAAATTCCACCGATTATTAAGTAAAAAAATGCAAGAGAGATGTTTCTTCTTATTTTTAAAGAAATCAAGACAATAAGAAAAAAGATCAAAGAAAGTATTGTAGGATACAAAAAATTTTGATAATTCATTTACTCCTCCTTTGTTAATTTTTCTATTAATTTTAATTTATCTAAAGAAATGTTTACTAAAATTTTTGTCTCTTTAAGTAGTTTTATAAAACATGATAATATCTCTTTATCACTTAATCTCAACTCAAGTGCAATATCTTGTAAACTTTTACTTCCATCTATTTTAAATAAAACTTTATCACAAGCATTTTTTGGACCTGATAAGCCAAGTATTGACAGTGTATCTTTTACAGGAGAGATTACTCTTTTAGGTATTATTTTTGAAATATCAATTTTTTCTTCTTCTGTTGTTTTTAATAAATTTAAGGTCAATAAAAGATAAATAGTTCTTAATGTTATAAATTCTGAAAAAGTAGATATTTTTAAAGCGTCTCTTATGGTTCTTTTATCTCTAAAAAGATTTAATATCTGCCATTCATCAGAACTCAATTTAATTTCGGTGGCATTGACTCTTGGATTTGTTTCTAAAAAAGAATCAAAATTTGGTAGTTTTGATTGTAATCCCTTGAGTTCATCCGCCCTTCTTATTCCTTCTAAAAGAAGGGCATCGAGATTTTTTTCTATAGTTTTTTCTTTTTTAAAATCCTTAACAGAAAAACTAAAGGTCCCTTCATCTATTAAAAAAATATCATAAAATGCCTCTTCACCTTTTTTTACACCAGAATTTGCATCAACTATTTTGCCATTTAAAAAATAAATTTCTCCATTTAAATCTTCTCTATTTTTTTTACCATTAATTTTTAAAATCCCAGTTTTCGCTCCAAATGATAGAAGATTCAAAACATCTACTAAAGGAAAGTCTTTAATGTTACCTTCAACACCCATTTTTTCTCCTTTAATTTATAATAACAATTTTTATTATATTTTCAATAACTTTTATTTTTTAATTATCTCTTCAACTTTTGGTCTAAAAAAAATAAATTTTTGTAAAATTTTTGTAATAAATAGTGCAACTATTAGGAAAATGAAACTAAAAATTATTGAACTAACATTAACCCCTTTATATACAATTTTTTTGAAATAAAATTCTCCTAAAATAGCCCCAATAAACATAAAAATTATAGGAACAATATATATAATAAATGTCGATAATATATAATTTTTAGCAGGAATTTCAACAAGAACAAGATCACCTGGTTTTGCATCAATTATATTTTCTGCTTCAATTATCTTATCTCTCTCTTTATGAAAAAGGCATTTCTCTTTGCTTATACAACTATCACAATACTCTCCACCAACTTCAACAACTGATAATGAATTTTTATTTTCTAATATCTTACCAATCTCTTTCATAATAAATTAACCCCCGAAGCCACGTGAGTTAGGATAGGTTTGAACCTGCAGCCAAGCAGGTGGGGTTCTCATCTATAACTCTCCATCCCGGAGTAAATCATAGATTTTATTGAGCCCCAATTTTTTAGGTGTTGGCCCAACCTACCCATTACCCCACGTATGCTCCAGGGTTAATTTAATAATACCATAAATTTCAAAAATATGTTATCTATTTTTAATTACAGATTATTCATATCTAAAAAGTAAAGATGCTGTTATAAGAGAGACAATTGCATAGATTATCAATATTGAAAAATTTGGCATAATCTCCTTTAGACCAAAACCCCTTAAAATTATTTTGTTAAAACCATTGATTGCCCAATATTGAGGAGTGAATTTACCAATAGTTTGAAGATATTTTGGCATAATTTCAATTGGCCACCATGCACCACCAATCATACTTGTCACAATGGATATTAATATAGTCAGTGCACTCGCTTGAGCAGAAGTTTTTATAACTGATGATAGAATTGTTCCAAGACCAACCGCAGATAGTGTAAAAGATATAGCAATCAATAAAACTGATAAAGGGGAGTTTCCCCAGTTAACACCCAAAATGAATTGGCCAAAAAATATTATAAATAAAAATTGAATTATAGTTACACAAAAAACTCCCAATAATTTTCCGGATAATAATACTATCTTAGTTATAGGTGTTGTTAACAATCTTGATAAAATATTCATCTCTCTTTCTTCAGCAAGAACAACAGCAGAAAAAAAGGCACCCATCATAACAAACGTAACTCCGAAACCAGGAGATGTTGCATTAAAGCCAGTTGGTAAAATTAAATTTTCTTTTTGCACTGAAAGAATTTCATATTCAACAGAAACTTTATTATTTGATGTTAACTCTTTTAATGCCTCATTGAAACTATTTTCAAAATATTTTTTCTTATTTAAATCATTTAAAATTACACTTTTTTCAATATTTTTTAAAACAAAATTTCCTGTTAGAGAAGAGATATCAATTTGATTTGTAATTTTCTTTACGAGCTCCTCAATATAAAAACTGTTATTACTTGAAGATTTATAAATAGTTATATTTACATCACTATTATTGATTATTGAATCAGAAAAATTTTCTGGAATATATATCATAGATGCAATCTTTGTCTCTTTTACCATATTAACTACATCTTCAAATTCTTCTTCAAAATATGAAACAATATCTAAATCTTTTTCATTTTTCATTATATCCTCGTATATATTTCCATAGATACCTTTATCAGAATTAATAATAGCGATAGGTATTTTACTTGAACTACTACTTCCAAAACTTGAAACAGCACCGATAAGTGTTGTCCATATTATTGGCATAACAAAAAGCCATAGTATAAATAATTTATCTTTAAAACAAACTCTTATTAAATTTGATGCAATTGATATTATTTTTTTAAACACTTCTCTTCTCCTTCAATCTGAAAATGGTTAATCCAATTGAATAAAAAATAATTGTCATTAAAATTAAGATAGATGAATGTGGAATTATATCTTTTGCATTTCCACTTTCAAAAATCAGTTTAAAAAATCCATCAATTGCCCACCTATTTGGAGTAAACTTACTTATAGTATTTAACCATTTTGGGAAAGTAAATATGGGCCACATTGATCCTCCAACAAATCCAAGAATCATTGAAATTGTTGAACCTATTGAACCAACTTGACTTTCAGATTTCATAAGAGAAGCAAAAAGTATAGATAAACCAGAAAAACATAAAACTGAAGAAATTACCATAATGATAAGACCAAAAAAAGAGTTACCCCAACTAACTCCATAGAAAAATTTTGTTATTAAAATTATTAATATAAATTGAGTTAAGGTTAAAAGAAAAATTCCAAATACCTTTCCTGAAAATATAGAACTCTCTTTTATTGGCATTATAGATAATCTTTGATAAGTTCCTTTTCTTTTTTCTTCAAAAATTGATTCTGTTCCTGCATTTGCTGCAAAAAGAAGATACATAACTCCCATACCGACTGCATAATAATCCATTGCGACTATTCCTCTTGTTTCTTCGCCCTTCTCATTGACTAACTTTACCCCGATTTTTGATTTGATATTTTCTATATCATTCGACCACTGATAAATAAGTGTATTTAAATCCTCTTGTTTAATCAAATTTTCCTTTATTAAAGTCTTTGATGTTATATCTAAAGCTACACTTCTTTTCACAACTTCTAGAACGAAGGTATCTAAAATATTTTTTATAACACCTGATTTAGTTGTCTGTTCGGGATCAGCTAAAATTAAAATTTTATCCTCTTTTCCACTAACAATATTTTTTGTAAAATTCTCATTAATTATTATACCTGCAGCATATTTACCTTTTGAGATACTATCCTTTAACTCATTCTCATCATTAAGAAAAAATAGGTTTATGAATTTTGATAACTCTTCTGATTTTAATACATCGTTTACGAGAATATCTGAAATATAATCATTATCTAAATTAACAACCGCAGTATCAATAATAAATGGTTTTGATGAATAGAGTGGTTGAAAAACTAAACCAAGTACAAAGATTAAAATAAGAGGCATCAACAAAATCATAATAAAAGCATTAAAATCTCTACTTCTTATCTTAAGGTCTTTTAAACCAATAAGAAATACTTTTTTCAAATTTATTCCCTCAAAGTTTTGCCAGTTAAACTCAAAAATAGTGTCTCAAGATCTGGCTCTTTTATCTCAACTGATTTAACTCTTATACCCTCATCCCACAATATTTTTGTAACTTCAGGAAGAATTTTTCTTCCTTGTAAAGTTAGAACTTCTAAACTTTTTTCAAATATATTTATTTTATCAACTTCTTGAATCTTAGAAATTTTAATTTTTATATCCTCTTTTATGTCGTTTATAGTTGAAAAAATTATTTTATCTTTTTCTCCAACAAGAATTCTCAGTTCATTTAAATTTCCAAGGGCAATTATTTTACCCAGATCCATTATTGCGATAGTGTTACACAAAAATTCAACCTCTTCCATATAGTGACTTGTATATAATATTGTTAAACCACTACTATTTAAGTTTTTTAATGTCTCAAGAATATTGATTCTACTTTGTGGATCAACACCAACGGTTGGTTCATCGAGAATAAGTAACTCTGGTGACGCAAGTAATCCAACTGCTATATTGATTCTTCTTTTCATTCCACCAGAATATTTTTTTATTAAATCATTCTGTCTATCTTTTAAACTAACAATTTCTAAAACCTCATCAACTCTATTTTTTAAATTTTTTCCATAAAATCCATACATTTGACCCCAGAAAATCAAATTTTCTTTTGCAGTAAGAGTTGGATATAAAGCAATATCCTGAGGAACAACACCAATTCTTTTCTTAACATCTAAACTTTTAGATAAGATAGAATAACCACATATAATTGCATCGCCATCTGTTGGTTTTATTAAGCAGGAAAACATTGATACAGTTGTTGTTTTTCCTGCACCATTTGGACCTAAAAGACCGAATATTTCACCTTTATTTATAGAAAAATTTATTTTATCAACTGCACACTCTTTTCCATAAAATTTAGTTAAATTTTTTGTTTCAACAACATTCATAAATCCTCCAGTTTTTTAAATAAGGAATTTTATATTATTGATTATTTTCAAAATTTTCTAATAGATCTTTTGCAAGTTCAAATTTTTCTTCTTCAACAAAAAGATCTCTTGGTCCTGTACTTCCAAAATATGGATTATCAAACCATTTTGTTCTTTTAATAACAACTGGAATTCCTTCTTTTTCAAGAAAATCTTTGATGACTTCTGCAAGAAAAAGATTTTCAACAGTTATTAATTTTTTTAGATTCATATATAATCTAACCCCATTAATTTTTTAACTCCATCTATCGTCTCTTTTGTAAATTTTTCTGCCTTTTTATTCCCCTCTTTCAATATATCCCAAATAGTATCTTTATCTTTTTCAAGTTCAATCTTCTTCTCTCTATAATCCTCAAACATATTATATATTTTTAAAGCAATCTCCTTTTTACATTGAACACAACCCCTCTCTCCATTCTCACACTCTTTTTTTACATTTTCCTCATTCTCTTTATCAAAATATCCATAATAGGTAAAAACCGAACAAATATCGGGATGACCTGGATCATTTTTCCTTATTTTTGAAGGATCTGTGATCATCTGTGAAATTTTTTCAATCATAATCTCTTTACTATCTGATAAATTTATTTGATTGTTTAATGATTTACTCATCTTTTTTCCATCTGTTCCATAAACCATTGGCGTTTCTGTAAAAATTGGCTCTGGTTCAGGAAAATATTCTCCATAAATATAGTTAAATCTCCTTGCTAACTCTCTTGCAAACTCAAGGTGGGGTAATTGATCTTTTCCAACTGGAACATATTCACCCTTAACTATTAAAATATCAGAGCTTTGAAGAACAGGATATCCAAGAAGACCATAACCAACATTCTCTTTCAAATCTAAATCCCTTATCATCTCTTTTACAGTTGGGTTTCTCTCAAGCCATGGCATTGGGACGATCATTGAAAAAATAAGGTGAAGAATAGGTATCTCTATAATACTTGATTGCAAATATATCGGTGATTTATTATAATCAAGACCCATAGAAAACCAATCAAGAGCCATTTCATAAATATTATTTCTTATCTCTTTTGATGCTTCAAATTTTGTAGTTAAAGCATGATAATCAGCTATAAAATAGAAACATTCATATTTATCCTGGAGATCAATCCAATTTTTCAAAGCTCCAAAATAGTTTCCTAAATGAAGTTTCCCCGTTGGCCTCATTCCAGATGCAATTCTTTTCATTAATCCTCCTCTTTGCTTCTCAATTGAGGGAATAAAATCACTTCTCTAATTGAATCTTTATCTGTTAATATCATTGTAAATCTATCAATTCCTATTCCAAGCCCACCAGTAGGAGGCATACCATATTCAAGTGCCTCAATATAATCAGAATCAAAATAGTGTGACTCTTCATCGCCTTTTTCTTTTTCTTTAACTTCACTTAAGAATCTTTCTTTCTGATCTAATGGATCATTCAACTCTGAAAAAGCATTTGCAATTTCAATTCCTTTAATAAATATTTCAAATCTTTCAACCCATTTTTCATCATCTCTTTTCTTTTTTGCAAGAGGTGACATTTCAATTGGAAAATCATAAACAATAGTAGGATTTAAAAAATCTTTTTCAACTTTTTCTTTGAATATCTCATCTATTACATTTTTAAAAGTAGGTTTTCTCGTTAATTCTATATTTTCTTTTTTTAAAAAATCGAGAGCAAAACCTATATCTCTGAATCTATCAAAATTTTCTTTTGTTTTTTCTTCAAAAATTTCTTTAAAAGAGATCCTTTTGAATGGTGGTTCAAAATTTATTTCATCTTCACCATTTTTTATAACATAAGAGTTATTTATAGAAAATACAACAGATGATAAAAGATTTTCAGTTAAAACCATAATCTCTTTATAATCTGCATAAGCAAGATAAAGTTCAAGCATTGTAAATTCTGGATTATGTATTGTTGAAATTCCTTCATTTCTAAAATTCCTATTAATTTCATAAACTTTTTCAAAGCCACCAACTATCAATCTTTTAAGATAAAGTTCTGGGGCAATCCTTAAATATAAATTCTGATTTAAAGCATTATGAAAAGTTATAAAAGGTTTTGCAGTTGCACCACCTGGAATTGGCTGAAGCATAGGAGTTTCAACTTCAATAAATCCCAGACTGTTTAAATAATCTCTAATAGTTTTTATTATTAAACTTCTTTTAACAAAAATATTAATAACATCTGGATTTGCAATTAAATCAAGATATCTTTTTCTGTATCTAACTTCAACATCTTTAATTCCATGATATTTTTCAGGGAGTGGAGAGAGTGACTTTGTTAATAAAGATAATTTTTTAGCATCGACAGTTATCTCTCCTGTATGAGTTTTAAAAACTGTTCCTGTAACTCCAACGAAATCGCCAGTATCAATAAATTTTTTAAAAAATTCATAATTTTCTTCACCAAGATTATTTATACTTACATAAATTTGAAGATTACCAGTAAAATCTCTAATTGTTATAAAACTTGCTTTTCCATGAAATCTTTCTGAGATAACTCTTCCAGAAACTTTAACCTCTTTACCTTCAAGTTCATTAAAACTTTTTTTTATTTCGATTGATGTATGCGTTCTATCAAATCTATATTCAAACGGATTATAGCCTTTTTCTTTTAGTTCTTTCAGCTTCTGTAATCTGATTTCTCTTTCTTCCATTTTTATTTCTCTTCTCTTGAGATATTCAATATTTTTATTAGAATTTCTCCTTTAGGTGTCTTAACTTTAACAACATCGCCCTTTCTTTTCCCAAGAATAGCTTCTCCTATTGGAGATTCATTTGATATTTTGTTTTGTTCAGGATCACCTTCAACAGAGCTAACAATCATAAATTCACTTACCTCTTCACTTTTATCACTTAAATTTTTTATTAAGATTTTAACCTTACTTCCGATGCCAACAGCAACCTTTGAAATTTTTTCGGTATCGATAACAATTGCTTTTGATAAAAGATCCTCTAACTCCATTATTTTACTTTCAATTAAAGCCTGCTCTTTCTTTGTCTCTTCATATTCAGCATTTTCAGTTAATTCACCAAAAGATTGAACTGCATTTTCAAGTTTTTCAGCAATTTCAGGTCTTTTAACATTTTTGTAATATTCAAGATCATCTTCAAGTTTTTTTAAACCATCTTTTGTTAAATATACCTTATCGCCTTTTGGTTTTATAACCTTTTCATCTTTGTCGCTTTTACTAACCATCTTTTCCTCCTTATAATTCAATAATATTTGGTTTAATGTTCAATTCATCGATCAATCTATAATAATCTTCTTCTTTTAACTCATCTGGCCTTTTTTCTGTATACGCACAAATTAGAGCTTCCATAACATTTGTACCAAAAGTTCTTCCATCAAATTCTGGTGTAGTTGTGACAACTAACTTAACACCTCTTTTTTTCAAAAATTCTCTGTCTTCTAATGTTGTTGTATTGGTAAAAATTATTTTACCAGATAAATCTTCAGGCATATGTCTTTTCATATACAAAAAATCTCCAGCTATTGCATCTGCCCATTTATAATATTTTTCATATTTTGGAACGACCTCTTCTTGAGATTTTCCAGTTGGATATAGCCACTCATAAGGTAAATTTCTTGCTATTGGTACAACTATTGAAGCAATAAAAAGAAATGATTTATGACTGTAAATTGGTATTGGAATTCCTAATGAAAACATCAAATCTCCAAACAAAGTTTTACAACCAACTTCGACAAATCCTTCAGCAGAACCATATCTACTGACTCCTGAAATTATAAGAACTTTTGTATTTTTATCTATTAAACCTTTATCTCTCATAAAAAAAACTGTCTTTTTTTCAAGTGTATCTTTAAGATATTGACCATCACAAACAGGAGTTATTTTTGCATATTTAATAAGCTTCTCTATAGATTTCAGTGTTGTTCTTTTTTTCCCTACGCTTATATATAAATCTGCACCCCCGAGACCAAAAGCATCAACCTTTCCATCAAGTTCTTTAAAAAGTTCTATCATCTTTTCTTGACTTCCATCTGTTCCTATTCTCTCCAAAATAAATTTTTCACCGAGTATTTCAACTTCAACCTTTTTATCTCTTTTAGATGAGCCAAGACTTATACTAACAACACTTTTCATATACCACCTCTTTGATTATAAAAATCTAAAATTAGTCAACAAATTTAATAATTCTTTTATTGATTTTACTCCATTTAATAATTTATTCAACTTATTAATACCTGGATAACCTTTAAGATAATGTGGAATATGTATTTTCATCTGTTTTATTGCATATTGTTCATTGTATAGATTAATTAATATGTTAAGATGCTCTTTGATAGTTTCAATTTTTTTATCCAATGGTACTTTTAATGGTAATTTTCCATTAATTAGGTAATTTTTAATCTCTGAAAAAATCCAGGGGTTTCCTATTGCTTCTCTACCAATCATAATTCCATCACAATTGGTTTCTTGAAAAATCTTTTTTGCATCTGAATAACTTTTTACTTCTCCACTATGCACTACCGGAATTTTTACTCTATTTTTTAAATTTTTTGTTACATTGATATCAACATCTCCATAAAATTTGTCAGTAACACTTCTTGGATGAATAGTTAAATATGAAACATCCAACTCTTCGCATATTTCACCAATTTTTTCATAACTTTTATCTCCCTTTTTAAAGCCACTCCTAATTTTAACACTCACTGGAACTTTACTAACTTTAATAACTCTATCTATAATTTTCTTTATTTTTTCAAAATCTTTTAATAAAAATCCACCTGATTCACTATTCAAAATTTTTTTAGAGGGACAAGAAAAATTTATATCAATGATATCCGCAAAATTGTTTAAAATTAAAGTAGCTTTTTCAAACAACTCTTCGTCTTTTCCAAAAATTTGTATCGCTATAGGTCTTTCTTCAGGTAATATTTTAAAATCAATTCCATCATTTTTTATAATATTGTAGATTGAAATCATACCTGTATAAGTTATATCTGTACCATATTTTTTTGATAGAACTCTCATACCATTATCAGAAAAATTAGAAAGAGGAGCGAGAATCAAAAGTGGGTATGATATATCTATATTTTTTGACTTCATCTACCTATTTTTTATTTAAATCATAAATGAGCTTTAAACCCTTTAAAATTAAATCTCTCTCATATATATAATTGAATTTGATAAGTGGCAATACAAAATGTGATGCACCACCAGTTATGATGACACTAACATTATCATTTAGATATTTTTTAATCTCTTCAACCACTTTCTCAACTATTCCACTCCATCCATACAAAAATCCAGATTGAATCGCGTTAACTGTATTCTTACCAATTGGAGATTCTGGAAGTGTAAGTTCAACTTTTGGAAGTTTAGCTGTTCTTGATATTAAAGATTCAAGAGACAATAAAATGCCCGGGGCTATTGCTCCACCGATAAAAACACCTAATTTATTTATAACATCAAAGGTTGTTGCAGTTCCAAAATCAACAACAACTGTTGATCCTTTAGTTATTTCATAAGCCATTGAGCCACCAACGATTCTATCAATTCCAAGTTCGCTTATATTATCAATTTCAATTTTTATTGGAAATTTCATAGTAAAATTAATAAATATTGGCTCTTTATTGAATATTTTTTCAATAGATCTTTCTATAATTGGATCAAGAGGGGGAACAACAGAAGAAATTACAACATCATCAATATCCTCTTTTTTAATTCTATCAAAATTTAGAAGTGAAATAATATCAAGAGTATATTCATCGGATGTTTTTAAAACTCTTGAAGATAACCTATATGTTTTAATAATTTCATCCTCTTTTAAAACTCCTAAAACAACATTTGTGTTTCCAATGTCAATTGTTAGTAGCATCTTCTTTACTCCTTAAATATTTTTCTATTAATAAAAAGGCATCACCTCTTGATAATTTATCACCAAATTTAATTTTATTAGGAAAATATTTATGTGAAACTGCTGATACAATAATTATTGATTTTGCTTTATTATCGAGCGGAAGAGATATATTTTCAATTTCACCTTTAAATGGTGATGCAAGTATAATAAAATAAAGTGCCTCATAAATATCTAAAAAGAGATATGGCTCAATTTCATCTTCTTTTATTTTGGTTAGATTTGAATATTCAATCAAATATGGATGAAACCACTTTTCTTGATAATCTATAAATTTTGTTGTGTTTTGACCTTGAAAGCTTTTGAATAAATTATTGAAAAAATTTTTAATTTTCTCAAAAAATGTTAAATCTTTTTCTTCTTTTTCAAACTTTAAGTTGCATCTTACTATTAATGTTAAAAATTCTGCTTCAGATATAGCCCAATCTAATTTAAAAGTTCCACCTGGGAAACCTTTGACAATATTTTTATCAATAAGGTAATTAAGAGATGAAACATATTCATCAGGTATCTTTTCTTGAAATTTTAATCCTAAAGGAATTATAAGTAGAATTAATAAAATCATTAGTAACTTCTTCATCTTTTAAATTTTAACATATTTATAAAATTCAAATTCTTATAATAAAAATTATTATAAATAAGAAGAGGAAAAATTTTACAATTTTTAGTTTTAAAATTATCATCAATAGAAGTGCATATTTAATAAAAATGAATATGGAAAATTTAGTAAAGGGGTGAAACAAATTTAGTGTCTGGATTCTCATATTGAAAATGAAACTAAACTTTCAAAAATATTAAACATGTTCCAAGAATCATTATTAAAACACCGATGAGTCTGTATTTTATATCTTCTTTAAATATATATTTTGATAAGATAAGGGTTATGATAGTTCCTAACATAGTTGATGGTTCTGCTAAGCTCACATCAATATTTTTGAAAGCAATAAGTAAAAAGAGATATGAGTAAGCGTTAACCATTCCAGCTAAAATACTTAAAAGTGGTTTTTTTCTTAATAAAAGGTTAACCCCTTTTGATTTTTTTGTTAATAAAATTATAAAAAACAAAATAATAGTTATGAAAAGATACAGAAAAAATGAATAAAATAATGGAGATNCNCCTGTCTTTGTAACCTGTCCNTCAATTGTTCTTCCAATAGCAATTAAAAGTGAAGATAATATCATAATTTTTGAACCTTTATCTTTAAATAACNCTTTGATAGATAGAAATAAGTTTTCCTGTCTATTAAGAAAAGATGAACCATAAATTAGAAGTATTAGTCCTATAATTTTTAAAATTGTAATTTTTTCATCAAGAAATATTGATGTTAAAATAATTAAAAAGAAAACATTTATATTGTATAGAGGAGCCACTAAAGATACTTCACTAATTGATATTGATTTTACATAAAGGATAAAAGAGTTTGTATAAATTAAACTCGTGATGATTGTTGTTTTCAAAAAAGAAAAATCATTGGGTTTTTTAGAAAAAATAACAAACGGTAAAAAGAAAAATAGAGCAAGGAAAAAGAATAGAAAAGTTACAATAAGATTATTGTCTTCTTCGGCTAATTCTTTTATTGCTATTTTTTCAATTCCAATTAATAAAATTCTACCCAAAAGAGCAAAATAGGAAAACATAATATTATATTACAATAATTGATATAATAAATTTAATAAAAAATGAATTTAAATGAATTAAGGAAAAAACTTCAAAAAGATTCATAAAAGCTTTTAAGGATTCATTAATTGGAATTGATTTAAGAATGCATTTAAAAGAAAATGGCTCGGTAATAAATAGAGGAACTGGTTTTAGAATAAAGGAAAAAGATTTAACTGAATTGTATGAAAATATTGTAGCTATTTTATAGGAGATTTTAGATGGAAATTATCGCAGAGAAGATAAGAGATGAAAGTTGGGATTTTAAAAAAAGATAATACAAAAAAATATACACAATGTTTTCATATCTACCCCGCCATGATGATTCCTCAAGTAGCAGGAAGAATATTGGATGAATTTGGAAAAGAGGCAGAATTATTATTTGATCCTTTTTGTGGTACAGGAACAATATTAGTTGAAGCAAATTTAAGAGGAATAGATGCAGTTGGGACAGATATAAATCCTTTAGCAAGATTAATTGCAAAAGTTAAAACAAAACTCATTCCAATAGAAAGAATTGATAATTACTTAAATGAATTTAAAAATTTTGTCTTTTTAATAAAATTTAGAAATCTAAAAATAGATCCTAAAATACCAAACTTCAAAAATATGGATTATTGGTTTAAAAAAGAAACAATATATTTTTTAGTAATTATTAAAGAATTTATTGAAAATATTGATAATATAGATGTCAAAGATTTTTTTAAAATAGCTTTTAGTGAGACAATTAGGGAGGTATCGTTAACAAAAAATGGTGAGTTTAAATTATGTAGAATATCGAAGGAAAAAATTGATAAATTTAATCCAGATGTTTTAGAAGTAATGATTGAAAAGTTAGAAAGAAATAGAAAAGGGATGTTGGAGTATCTACAGATTAAAAAAAATAATTCTAAATCATCGATATACGATTTTAATTCAGTTTATCTGATACCAAAAGAGATTGTTCCAGAAAATAGTGTCGATATCGTAGTAACATCACCACCATATGGTGACTCAAGAACAACTGTTGCATATGGTCAGTTTTCAAAATTTTCAAATCAATGGTTAGGGTTTAATGAAAATAATGAAGTTGATAAAAGTTCAATGGGTGGAGTTCGAATAAAAGATTTTATAAAATTCGATTCTAAGATAATTAATGAAGTTGTAGAAAAAATTAGAAATTTAGATAATGAAAGAGTTTATGATGTAATATCTTTTTATTCTGATTATGAAAAATCTATAAAGAATATATCCAAGGTTGTTAAAAAAGGTGGTATTGTTGCATTTGTTGTTGGAAATAGAAGGGTTAAGGGAACAACTATACCAAACGACGAAATTACAAAGGAGCTTTTTGAGAAAAATAATTTTATCCATTTAAAAACTATAATTAGAGAAATACCAAACAAAAGGATGCCAAAAAGAAATAGTCCAACAAATATTCAAGGATTAACTGATTCAACAATGAATTATGAATATATTGTTATTCTTAAAAAAAATTAATATTATATTAAAGCTCAAAGGAAATATAAAAAATAAAATATATTTGAATCTTTTAAAAATATTATTATGAATTATCAAATTTTTTATAAAATATATTTAGATGCATTTAAATTTTGGAAAAGATGATTTGATTTATAAGAGGTCTCTGAAAAAGTTATCCAAACCGTCATTCCTGCCCCGTATATGTCATTCCCGCAGAAGCGGGAATCTACGGGGTAAACTCCAGCAGGAATCTATATTATTTATAGAAATACTGGATTCCCGTTTTCCCCGCTCCCCGTTTTCACGAGGACAGGTTTCGCGGGGATGAGGACGAGAATGACAAAATAGAGGGTTTTTCAGCAATCTCAACACATATACTGTCAACCCAAAGCAAAAACTTCACCATTTTGCAAAGGGAATCGTTCACCTTAATCTTTGAAATAGGTGATAGATCTACTTAAACCTCCTTTCTTTCTTAATATCTCTAACTCATCTTCTCCTATTAAATCAATGTACTCTCTCTTGACCTCCTTTATTTTCAATTCCTTCTCTAAATAAAACATGTGAACTGTTCCATCTATCCACTCTTGAATTTCAACTACTCCTCTTGTATAACTTATCCTATATTCATCTGGATATATTTGAAATACTCTACCATTATAAGAGATTGTATTATCACTCTTTACTTTTCTATTCTCCTTTAAACAGAATATTCTATTTATATTTATACTCTTATCTAACTTTCTAAATGCACTTTCATCTATTTCTGGTTTCTTAATGAATCTTCTATTGTATTTAGGTATAAAAACATCATTTAAGAATCTATTCCCTTTTTCAATAGAATCTATACTATTAAGCTTCAACTCATTTGTTAGTCTATCCTGAAATGTTTCAAATAGTCTTTCTATTCTTCCTTTAGCTTGAAGGGATAGTGCTCCTATTAAATTTATATTTATCTCTTTACATGCTCTTTGTATTTGTGTATCTTCTAAAACCTCCTTTATCTTTACATGCATACCACCATGTCTTGTAGTAAAGAAATGGCTCGCTCTATCAACATAAAAAGCTATAGGTATTCCATATCTCTCTATTATCCCTTTTATCACCTTCATATTGTTTATAGATGTATCCTTTTCTACAAATGTTGCATATAACACTCTATTTGTAGCATCATCTATTGCTGCTATAAGATAGTTTTTCTCAACTTTATTGAACCAATTATGAAGAGATGTATCCATTTGAATTAACATTCCATCTTTTGGCATTCTCTCTCTTCTACACCTATGCCTATACTTATATTTATCAATTGTTAGATTAGATGATTTCAATATTTTTCTTACACTCTCTCTTGATATATTGATGTTCTCATTCTCTTTTAACATTTCAGTAAAATGAGACACATTAAATCCATCATATTTAAGTTTATATAGATTCTCTATTTTTCTCTTATAACCATCACCTATTTTATTTATAGGAGTCCTCCCTCTATTCTTATGAATTAAACCATTTGGCCCATACATAATTACCCTTTTCTTTAGCTCCTTTACCCATCTTTGACTAATTGATAGAATGTTAGATGCTTCCTTAATAGATAAATATCCATCAATTACCTCTTTGATTACTGAGAATCTACTTACCTCTTTCATATTCATTCTTAGATCTATTACCTTTTCCATTAATAAAATCCTCCTATACTAAATTAATAAAGGTGAAGTAATCCCTTTGCAACTATAAGTGAATATATCACTTTGCAATAACACAGGGTCTTGACAAATATATATATATTAAAATTTAATTGAAGATATTTGAGAAGAAGGTGAGAGGGAACAAAAAAATTGAATAAAAATCTAAAAAGGAGGTAAGAAATGGTAAAGAAGATTTTGATGATTTTATTGATTGTTGGGCTAATGGTCAGTGTAATTATACTAAATTTAAAAGTCTCTTTTGTTTCTTCATATACTTATACAGGCCATAGATGGAGATTGAATTGTACAGAGATAAATATATTTGCAACACCATTTAACCAGGAATTTCAAAGCGCTGCTAATTCCGCAAGACAAAAGTGGAATCAATCTGGTGCTAATTTTACATTTATATTAAATGATGCAAGTAATAATTATATCGATTGGGAGATATTGCCAAGTAATATAATAGGTCTAACACAAGTAGATTTGGATAGCGATGGATATATAGAAAATTGTATCTCTTACTTAAATGTATATATACCATATTCAACAAATGGAGAGCCAAATTGTTATGATGTAGAATCAGTATTTCTACATGAATTTGGTCATTGGTTAAGTTTAGGTCACTCAAATATTTATCAAGCAGTAATGTTTCGAGAATTACTAAAGGGGCAACTTAAAAGAGCTTTACACCAAGATGACATTAATGGCATAAAATCTATTTATGGGATAAGAAAACAAGGAGGTGAAAAATGAAAAAAATAATTATAATAACTTTAAGTTTAAGTTTAGTTTTTGTAAGTTTGATTTTTGTAACAATAAAGGCGAAAAGAGAGAATATAGCTAATTATTCAGTAGTCTCACCACTTCTTGAATCTCTATCATTTGATGATGTCATTAAATCATCGAATTTAATAATAGTTGGTGATGTTGAAGAGGTTGAATCTTATTATATTGAAAAAAAGATGGTAAATGAAAAAGGAGAGCCTGTTGAACCTATAAAAACACATAAAACTATTGTATCTGAAGCAGATGTTAAAGTTGAAAGAGTAATAAAAGGTGAATTAAAAGAAGAGAGAGTAAAGGTTAGATTTTTAGGTGGGAAGGTGGGCGAAGAAACAATGATTGCTTGCGATTTACCAGAACTTATTAAGGGTGAGAGAGTTGTTTTATGTCTTGATAATAGTATTAAATATATAGGTGAAGGAGATTATTGGACAATTTTTCATTTAGGAAAATTTAATATTAAAGATAATTTCATAGAGGAAAATCCACTTGTCTCTGAAAAAAATTTAACATTAGAAGAGTTAATATCAAGAATTCAAAATGTAAATCCCTAAACTTTTTTAAAATTATAATTAATGATAAAAAATAAAAAACTTTCTTTTACAATAATAAAAATGATAAAGAGAAAGAGGTATTTATTTTTAATGTAAAATATCTTAAATTATTTAAATATTTAAAATTCATCATATAATAAGATATATCTATTGTTTAAATATTTTATAATGATTGGCTGGTTTTCAAATCCTTTACCATATAATATGCATCTTCTTTATTGTCAGGATAATATCCCTTTTTTATCTTATCTACTTCAAACCCCAATTTTTTATATAGATTGATTGCTTTCTCATTTGAGACTCTCACTTCAAGAACACATAATCTACAATTTTCTTTTTTACCTATATCCAATATATAATTCATTAATTTTTCTCCAATTCCTTTTTTCCTAAAATCTGGATGAACAGCAACGGTTGTTATATGGATAAGGTCAGAAAGAAACCAACTACCAATATAACCTACTATAATATTATTTAACTCAGCAACAAAATATCTGCCAAACCTATTGTAATTTACCTCTCTAAAAAATTCATTTACACCCCATGGTTGACTGTATGATTTTTTATCAATGTCAACCACATTTAATATGTCTTTATTTGTCATTGGTCTTATTTCTATTTCATCCATCAAATTTTCTTTTCTTTTTTCATCAATTGTTTTAATCTTCTTATTGCTTTTGATTCTATCTGTCTAATTCTTTCTCTTGTTACATTGAATTTAGCTCCAACCTCTTCAAGAGTATGTGGAACTTCTCCCCCTAATCCAAAACGAAGTTTAATTATGTCTCTTTCTCTTTCAGGTAAAAATTTTAAAAGCTCTAAAAGCTCCTCATTAGAACAATTTTTGATCGTCTCTTCCTCTGGAGAGAGAATAGATTTATCTTCAACAAAATCTGCAAGTCTTGTATCTTCATCGTCTCCAACTGGGGTTTCAAGAGAAATTGGAACTTGTGCGACTCTTTTAAAATCTTCTACTTTTTTAACAGATATACCCATCTCTTTTGCAATTTCTTCATCTGTTGGCTCTCTACCAAGTTTTTGCATCAATTGTCTTGTTGTTTTTTTCAATTTATTTATATTTTCAACCATATGAACAGGCACTCTTATAGTTCTTGATTGATCTGCAAGTGCTCTTGTTATTGCCTGTCTTATCCACCATGTAGCATAAGTTGAAAATCTCCATCCTTTTTTATAATCAAATTTTTCTGCTGCTTTTATAAGACCAAGGTTGCCCTCTTGAATTAAATCAAGAAAAAGTAAACCCTGACCGATATATTTTTTGGCAATACTAACAACAAGTCTTAAATTGCTTTCTATCAATTTTTTTCTTGCTTTAGCTTTTTCTTCAGGAGTTCCTTCTCTCATTTTCTTAGCAAGTTCATACTCTTCCTCTTTTGTAAGTAAGGGTATCTTACTTATCTCAACAAGATATGAATTAACAGGATCAAGGGGTTCAAGTAACTCATCTTTAGAAAGTTCTAATCCCTCTTTAAATTTTTCTATCTCCTCTTTTCTTCTCTCCTCCTCAATCTCAATTTCTTTCTCATCCCCAAATATCACTCCATTCTCAATTAAAGATTCATACATATCATCTATTTCATCTAACGACAAATCTTCTATTGAAGATAATGTCTCAAATATTTCATTATATGAGAGATTACCTATCTCTTTACCTTTTTCGATTAATCTCTCTATCTCACTATGTTTAAACTTATCTTGCAAACTTCACACCTCCTTATATAATAAGTTTTTTATATTCTTTTCAATCTCAATAAGTTTTAGTTGATAATAATCAACCATATCTTTCTCTTTACTTTTTTCAGCTTTCTCTAAATTAATTAATAACTCTTTTTTAAGATTAAGTAAATAGGATATCTTAATCCTCTTTAAAGTATCATAAAAATTTTCTTTTGGACCAAGATCTTTTTCAGTCAAACTTAGTTTTCTATATAAAGGGTCATTTATCAATAAATCTTCATTCCCTTTTGTTATTTTCATAAAAAGATCTCTATATTTTTTAGTCGTAAAATAATTTTCATCAATCTCATTTTTTATCTCTTCAAATAGTTCTGGATTTTTAATTATATATATTAAAAACTCTTTTTCGAGAATGTTCTCTTGCTCAAAAATCTCCTCTTTATTTTTTTTCTTTTTCTCTTTCATCTCATCTAATATAACAATTTCAGGAAATTTTGTTCTTTCAGAAATTTTTTTTATAAATTCAAATCTTTTTGCTGGATCTTTTATTTTTTTTGCTATCTCAACTAAATCTTTTAAAAGTGGAACTATAGTTTCATCATTTTTATGTAACTTTTCAGCCTCATTCCATAAAAAAGAGATAACATCATCTGAACTTGATATTAAGTTTAATAAATTATCTTTTCCATATTTAATAACGTATTCATCAGGGTCAAGGTTTTCAGGTAAAGATAATATCTTTATTTCAAAATTATATTTTTCTGCAATTTCAAGTGCCCTTTTTGTTCCTTCGATACCTCCAATATCTGGATCAAAAGAAATTATGACTCTATCTGAAAATCTTTTCAAAATTTTTGCCTGATCTTCAGTGAAAGAAGTTCCCATAGATGATACACAGTTTTTTATACCATTTTTAGAAAGAATAATAACATCCATATAACCTTCAACAAGTATAGCCTCTTTTGTTTTTAGAATCTCCTCTTTTCCTTCATAAAGACCATAAAGAGTCTCACCTTTCTTAAAAAATTTTTCAGTAGAATTTATATATTTTGGCATTTCACCTTTCATCGCTCTTCCAGAAAATCCAACTATTTTTCCTGAAACATTCCTAATTGGGAACATTATTCTTTCTACAAAATGTGAGTATGGAAAAATTCCTGTCTCTTTTATATTAATCCCCTCTTTTTTATTTTCATTTAAAAATTCTATAATCGATTTTGGTGCAAATCCTAATTTAAATTTTTCTATACTTTCTAAATCTAAACCCCTTTCAAATAAATATGATAATATCTCTTTGTTTTCAATCAATTTTTTATTAAAATACTCTGCCAACTTTTCATGAATGTCAAAAATTTTTTTCTTATCTTTACTATATTCAAATTGAGGAACCTCAACATTAGCCCATTTTGCAACAATTTCTACAGCTCTTTCAAAGCTGACATTTTCAATCTTCATAACAAAATTATAGATATTTCCACCTTCACCACAACCAAAACAGTGAAAAAGACCTTTTTCTTTTGAGATATTCAAAGAAGGATTTTTATCTGGATGAAATGGGCATAGTGCAACATAATTTTTGCCTCTTTTTTTAATAGTTAGATATTGGGAGAGGTATTCAACGATATCAACTTTTTCTCTTAGCTCTTCAGCAAATTGATAAAGATTTCTTATATTTGCCATGGTTTTGGAATAAAAGTTTCATTAAAATTTAATAGTAAAAATTCATCGCTCATTCCTGATATGTAATCACAAACATATCTAACTCTAATTGGTAAAAAGGTTAAAGCATCTTCCCATGTTTTATATGAAACTGGAAGTTCATATTTTTTCACAAAATTCAAAATTGATTCTGGATTCTCAACATAAAAATCAAAGAGATTAGACATCACCATCTCAATTCTTCTTATCTCTTGCCCTCTCAATTTTTCATTGTAATAGAGCTTTTCTTTTAAAAATAACAAAAAAATATCTATCAAATTTTCAATATCCTCTGAGAACTCTATCTTTCCTCTTTTTAAAGAATTATTTATCAAATCTTTAACCATCACATCTATTCTCTTTCCACTATCTTTACCTAAATTTTTAATGATCTCTTTTGGAATTTCGTTAGTTTTTATAACTCCTCCTCTTATTGCATCATCGAGGTCGTGATTCAAATAAGCAATTCTATCTGACAAAGCAACAACAACTCCTTCATAAGTAGAAATTTTATTCAAATCGCTATTTTTTATCTCTTTTAATCCTTTCGAATGGTTTAAAATTCCATCTCTTACTTCCCAAGTTAAATTAAGGCCTGTAGTTTTTTTACTTCCATAACCTTCTTCTAAAAAATCAACAACTCTTAGGGATTGCTCATTATGTTTAAATCCACCTGAACTTACATACTCTTTATACTTTTTATTTAAAATCTCTTCTCCAATATGACCAAAAGGAGAATGCCCAAGATCATGACCTAAAGCAATGGCTTCTATCAAATCTTCATTTAATCTTAAAGCCCTTCCTATCACTCTTGCAATTTGAGAAACTTCAAGAATATGTGTTAATCTTGTTCTGTAATGATCGCCAAGAGGAAAAAAGAAAACCTGAGTTTTTTCTTTTAATCTTCTTAATGATTTAGAATGAATAATTCTATCTCTATCTCTCTGGAAATCTGTTCTTATATTACATTTTTTCTCTTTATAAATTCTTCCTCTGCTCTTACTCGAAAGAGTTGCAATGGAAGAGAGATTTNTCTCTTCNAGNTCCTCAACGACTATCCGAATAGGCTTCTTTTTTTGCAAATTTTTCCTCTACAACAGCTTGTGCTGCTGAAAGTCTTGCAATTGGAATCCTAAAAGGTGAACATGAAACATAATCAAGCCCAGCTTTATGGAAAAATTTGACACTTGCTGGTTCACCACCATGCTCACCACAAATCCCAACTTCAAGCTGAGGGTTTGATTCCTTCCCAAGTTTTGTTCCTATTTCAACAAGTTTTCCAACTCCTTCAATATCAAGAACCATAAATGGATTTTCAGGAAGTATCTTTTTGTCAATATAGAAAGGTAAAAAGCTTGCTTCAACATCATCTCTGCTGAAAGCATAAGTCGTTTGAGTTAAGTCATTTGTACCAAATGAGAAAAATTCAGCGTATTTAGCAATCTTATCAGCACAAAGAGCTGCTCTTGGAACTTCAATCATAGTACCAATAAGATACTTAATTTCAACTCCCTCTCTTTTCATAACCTCTTCAGCAACTTTAAGTGTCATATCTTTAAGAATCTTAAGCTCATTCTCATGAGCAACAAGTGGATGCATTATTTCAATGACGGGATTAAAACCTTTTCTTTTTAAATTTATTCCTGCCATTATTATTGCCTCTATCATTGCCTCATATATCTCTGGGTACACAATTCCAACTCTACATCCTCTCCAACCAATCATTGGATTATGTTCATACAATTCTTTAATTCTTCTTAGAATTCTCTCTCTTTTTTTAATTTCTTCAATGTTACCATTGTTTTCTTTTAAAGATTTAATCTCCTCTTCAATCCTATCTCTTTGAGGTAAAAATTCATGAAGAGGTGGATCAAGCAGTCTTATCGTAACAGGGAGATTATCCATAACTTCAATCATCTCTTCAAAATCTTTTTGAATCATAGGTACTATTTTTTTAAGATGAATCTCTCTCTCTTCTTTTGTTTTCGCCATTATCATATCTTGAACAATTGGTAATCTTTCTGGATCAAGAAACATTCTCTCAATTCTTAATAAACCTATTCCCTCTGCACCAAATTTTTTTGCTTTTTTTGCATCCTCTGGAGTATTTGCATTTGCTCTTACACCAAGTTTTCTTATCTCATCTGCAAATTTAAGAAGTTTTTCAAGGTTACCACTTATTTCAGGTTCAATTAAAGGTGCTTTCCCTAAAATAACTCTACCTGTTCCTCCGTCGATTGTTATATATTCATCTTTTGATATTTTTGTTCCATCAGGTGATACAAAAAATTCTCCATTCATATCAATTTTAATCTCTTCACATCCAACAACACATGGTTTTCCCATCCCTCTTGCTACCACAGCAGCATGACTTGTCATCCCACCTCTTGCTGTAAGAATTCCTTTTGCAGCAACCATTCCATGGATATCTTCGGGTGTTGTCTCTGGTCTTACAAGTAAAATTTCATCTCCATTGTTTCCTCTTAAAGCTGCCTCGTCTGTATCAAAGACAACTTTACCATAAGCTGCACCAGGAGATGCTGGTAAACCTTTTGCAATAACTTTAACATTTGCTTTCGGATCAATCATTGGATGCAAAAGAAGTTCTACTTGGTAAGGATTAACTCTCATTACTGCTTCTTCTTTACTTATAACTCCCTCTTCAAACATATCAACTGCAATTTTAACAGCAGCTATTGGAGTCCTTTGACCTGTTCTTGTTTGTAGCATAAAAAGTTTTCCCTTTTCTATTGTAAACTCAAAATCCTGAATATCTCTATAATGTTTTTCTAAAATATCCTTGATTCTTAAAAGCTCCTCAAAAGCAGAGGGTATATCATTTTTAAGTTCTTCAATTGGTTTTGGAGTTCTAATTCCAGCAACAACATCTTCACCCTGTGCATTTAATAGATACTCTCCATATAATTTATTTTCACCAGTTGCTGGATCTCTTGTAAAACCAACTCCTGTTCCAGAATCATATCCAGCATTTCCAAAAACCATCATTTGAATATTTACTGCTGTTCCAAGATCTTCGGGTATCTTATAAATTCTTCTATATTCGATAGCTCTTTTGTTGTTCCACGATTTAAAAACTGCTTCAATTGCCATCATCAACTGTTTATATGGATCTTGAGGAAAATCTTCACCAGTTTCTTTTTTATACAACTCTTTGAATTTGTCTACAACTTCCTTCAGACCCTCGTAAGGTATCTCTGCATCACTTTTAACACCCAATCTTTCTTTTATCTCTTCAAGTATCTCTTCAAAATTTTTATGCTCAATGCCCATAACAACATTACTAAACATTGTTATGAATCTTCTATAAGAATCATATGCGAATCTTTTATCTTTAGTCAATTCGCTCAAACCCTCAACTGTTAAATCATTAAGACCTAAATTCAAAATTGTATCCATCATTCCTGGCATTGAAACAGGAGCACCAGATCTAACAGATACAAGAAGGGGGTTCTCACTTGATCCAAAAATCTTTTTAGTTTTTTTCTCAAGTTTTTTCAAATGTTCTAAAATCTCATCTTCTAAACCTGGCGGAAATTTTCCTCCGAATTTATAATATTCATTGCAAACTTCAGTTGTAATAGTGAAACCATAAGGAACGGGTAAACCAATTTTAGTCATTTCTGCAAGACCAGCACCTTTCCCTCCAAGAAGGGATTTCATCTCTTGTGAACCTTCTTCAAATTCATAAATTCTCTTTGAAGCCATCTCATACTCCTTTCTTATATTATGACTTTATAATTTCATCAAATGAACCAAAATTTTTCATAAGAATCAAAATATTTTTAATTAAATTTAGCCTATTGTTTTTTATTTCTTCATCTTTATCCATAACAAGAACATTATCAAAAAATTTATTTATTTTATTAACCAAATCAATCGATTTATCAAAGAAGATAGAGAAATCTAAAATCTTGTTTTTTTCTATATAATCTTTTTTTGATAGATAGTCATCATATAACTCTTTCTCTTCATCTTTTATGAAAAGATCTTTTCTTATTTCTGAAACTTCCTTATAATCTTTAACAATATTGAAAATTCTTTTGTAAGCTTTTACGAATTCAATAAAATTTGATTCATTATAAATCTCTTTTATATATTTTGCATTCTTATAAGAATAATATGGAATAATGTCGCTCAAATTTAATATACAATTAATTATATCATATTGAACTCCATTTTCCTCTAATATTAATTTGAATCTTCCTTTTATGAAATTTATAAGATTATCAACATTGAAATCTTTTTTTAAATCATCTGGATAAGTATTTAATGAGTATTCTATTAAATTTTTTAAAGATAACCTGTTTTCAAAAGAAATCAAAAGTTCTAAAAGAGTAAATGATATTCTTCTTAAACCAACTGGGTCTTCTTTTGATGTTGGTTCCAAATTTGATATAAAAGAACCAACAAGAGTGTCAACTCTATCAGCAATCCCAAGAATTTTTGATAGATTATTATTTGGCAGCTTATCGCTTCTTTTTCTTGGATAAATAAATTCTCCTATTATATCACCAACAGCCCTCTCTTCTTTTGAGATAGATGACAATATTTTACCAATAATTCCATGAAGTTCTGGATATTCTTGAACAGTTAGAGTTGTTAAATCTGTATATGAAAGTAAAGCAGCTCTATCAAGGACAATTCTCTCTTCTTCATTTATTTTAATATCACTATATATTTTTGATAGTAATTTTATTATTCTTAATGTTTTATCATAATAATTGCCAAGGTTTTTTTCAAAAACAATTTTTTTTAAACTGTCTATTCTATCTTTTAAATTTATCTCTTTGTCTTTGTTATAGAAAAAGATGGCATCATCTATTTTTGCTTTAATTATATTGAAAAAACCCTCTTTAACAATCTCGCTTTTTCTATTGATTCCATTTTGAACTCCAAAAACATATACAATTTCATCCTTTTTAATTCCAGGAAAAACTCTTGCACCTCTCTTTAATATCTCTAATAGAATCTCATTTGGTAAATTTTTACCTTGACTTGGTAACGGTAAAGAAAATACCTTAGGTGATTCAGTAAGATTTGTGAGTTCGTCTAAAAGATCTTCATCAATATCAATTTCAACTCCAAGTTCTTTTCCAAATGAATTTAATTCCTCAACAATTTTCTCTTTTCTCTTTTCAATAGAGATTATTATGCCTTCGCTTATCATAATATCAAAATAACTATTTGCATCAGAAACTTTAATAAAATCTTTCCCTGATTTTAGAAATGGATGTGTTCTATTTTTGGATTCAACATTTCCTATTTTAATTTTCAACACCTCATCATCAATAAGTGCAAGAATCCATCTTATAGGTCTTATGAATGTAATGTTATCCCACCTCATTGGTTTTTTAATTGGTATCGAAAAAAGAACATCATTGAAACCCTTTTCTATTATCTCCTTGCTCATTTTTCCTTCAACATTTTTTTCAATAAAAACATACTCATCTTTTCCAACTTTTTCAAACTTTAATTCCTCTAATTTTCCACCATTCTTTTCCATAAAACCTATCAAAGCCGAAGTTGGCTCACTACTTGTTGAAAAAGCGATTGTTCTTTTTGGACCTTTTATTTTTATAACTCTATTTTGTTGATAAGGTGATATATCAGTTACAAAAATCACCAATCTCCTTGGTGTTGCATAGCGCTCTATGTTTTTATATAAAATGTTCTCTTTATCGAGAAAATTTTTAAAATTATTCTTAAAATCTTCTATAATATCATTCAAAAATCTTGCAGGTATCTCTTCTAATCCAACTTCAATCAGTAGGTTCTTTCCCATTTTTCTCCTTAAGATATAAACTAGCGCATCTATTTGCAATTGATCTAATTCTTGTGATATATTGAGTTCTCTCAGTCACACCAAAAGCACCTCTTGCATCAAGAACATTAAAAATGTGTGAAAGTTTTAGACAGAACTCATAAGATGGAATTATTAAATTTTTAGATAAAATTTTTTCTGCCTCATTTTCATAAAAATCAAATATAGTTCTTAATTTTTCTATATCTGCCTCTTCGAAAGAGTAGCTACACATCTCTTTTTCCTCTTTCAATCTTAAATCTTTGTATTTTATATCATCATTCCAAAGAATCTCAAAAATTGAACCCTTTTTTTGTAAAAAAAGAGCAATTCTCTCGAGACCATAAGTTATTTCAACTGAAATTGGTGATAAATCTATTCCACCAGCTTGTTGAAAATATGTAAACTGAGTTATCTCCATACCATCACACCAAATCTCCCATCCAACTCCCCATGCACCAAGGGTTGGTGATTCCCAGTTATCTTCCACAAATCTGATATCGTGTTCTTCTTCTTTTATTCCAAGTTTACCTAAACTGTTTATATAAATCTTAACAATATCATCTGGTGGTGGTTTCAAAATAACTTGAAATTGATGATGTTTATATAATCTATTTGGATTATCTCCATATCTTCCATCTTGAGGTCTTCTTGATGGTTGAATATATGCAACTCTATATGGTTTTTCACCTAAAACACCAAAAAAGGTTAAAGGACTCATAGTGCCAGCACCAACTTCTATATCAAATCCTTCACCTATTATACAATTTTCCTTACCCCAAAAAATTCTTAGCTCAGTTATAATATCCTGAAAAGTCATATTTTATAATTATACTATAAATAAAAAACTATTAGAATATATTATAGTATGTTTACAAAAACAGGCTGTCTACTTTTGTAAACATACTATAATTCTTCCATTGCTAAATTTAGAATATTTTTTAAATTTTTTATTTTGAATAAATGGCTTTTACAATCACAATCTGAACATCCAAATTTAGAAATTGGAATTTCAGTTTTACTTAGCCTTTTTGCAATTTTACACTCTTCTTTTCTTCCTGTATTTTTATAAAGAATTTTNAAAATTTTAACAGATTTATTTTTAAGAAGATAGTCGATGTGCCATCTTAATTTTTTATTTTTTACTTTATGTCTTTGCNCTCTTTTTTCTAAATTATTCTGTNCNGAACCAATATAGGAATAAATTCTTTTATCAAAATTTATTTTTCNTAATGAACCTATTTCAATTTTTTATATTTTTATCAATTTCTATCAATAAAATGTAAATTCNNTTCATTTTAAATTTTCTCTTTCATATAAATTAAAAATAACTCTTTTTATAAAAAATAAATAGAAAAAATAATGAAACATAAATTTTTATTATCCATTAGTTATAAAAGCAGATTCATTCTTCAAAAATATCAATGAAAAATTTTGAAAATTTGAAGATTCTTTTACCTATTTTTTTTTAACATTTTTAATAAACTCTTACGATTTTCGTTTTTACATGATTTATCTTTTTTCTATAATTTCTCTATAATTTTAACTTTTTATTCTCATTAAAATTAGATCTTTCATATCTTTTATAATGACATTTAAAGTAAAGTAAATGAGAAAAATTGATTCTTTTTCTTTTCTACTATAGTTTATAGATTAAAATATTGTTATAATGTTTTTTTAAAAATGAAGGTTTGATGGAAAGATCAGAAGGTTTTAAAGGTTATTAAAAAAATCAAGAGGTTTTTAAAGATTAATTGAAAAGAACAAGTAGTTTTAAAAGTTTAATGGAAAACCAAAAAGTTGTAAAAGTTAGTAGAAAAACAGAAGGTTGTAAAGGTTGATGGGAAAACCAAGCGGTTTTAAAGGTTTTGCTTTTATGTCAATAGGTCAATTCATTTCAATGGTTGGCTCGGCGATGACTCAATTTGGACTTTCTATTTGGATTTGGAAAATAAGTGGAAATGCAACTCCATTTAGCATAATCACAACTCTATTTTTTATTCCAAATTTAATTTTTTCTCCATTTGCAGGAGCGCTAATTGACAGATGGCCTATAAAAAGATCTCTTATCCTTCCAGACCTTACTTCTGGTATTGTAACTATCATAACTTTAATTCTTTATCTATCAAATAAATTGAGCCTTCCCTTTTTATATATATCATCTTTTATATCAGGAACTTTCAATGCTTTTCAATGGCCAGCATATTCTGTAACGATAAGTGTTATGTTGAAAAAAGAAGATTATGGAAGAGCCAACGGTCTTTTTTCAATGGTTGAAAATGGCCCCATTGTTATAGCTCCTATTATTGCGGGAATTTTACTTCCAATCATAAATCTTTCTGGAATAATGATAATTGATATAGCAACATTTCTTTTTGCAATAGGGGCTGTATTGTGGGTATATATTCCAAAAATTGAGAGGAAAATAAGCGATGTCAAGGTGAGCATTTTTCAAGATGCATACTTCGGTTTTAAATATATTTTTACAAGAAAACCTCTTTTAGCCCTTTTGATAGTATCCTTGTTTGTAAATTTTTTTTTCGGATTCATAAATACTCTTTTCTCTCCATTAATCTTATCTAAAACCAATAATAGTAGTATTGCTCTTGGAGTTGTTCAAACATCATTTGGTCTTGGAGGTATTATTGGTGGTCTAATAATGACAATATGGGGGGGTAGAAAAAAGAAAATTTATAGTATATTAGGTGGAATCTTTTTAATTGGAATTTGTATGATATTTTTTGGTATATCAAAAACAGTTATCTATTTATCAATTTTTGGCTTTATTCTCATACTAATTTCTGTTATTGTTAACTCTTCAAGCCAAGCAATTTGGCAATCAAAAGTGCAATCTCAACTTCAGGGTAGAGTTTTTTCTGCAAGGAGAGTAATAAGTCAACTCATTAGTGTCATTCCAATGTTAAGCAGTGGTCCAATTGTTGATAATTTTTTATATAAGTTTTTTATTGATTCAAATAGATTTTTTAGTTTTTTTGGTCCAGGAAAAGAAGGAGCTATGTCTTTTCTTGCAACATTTTCTGGGGTTTTTGCATCTATTATTGCATTGGTAGCTTTTACAAATAAAACAGTTATGAATGTAGAAAATTTTGTTGAAAAGGATGAATTAATTAAGAGTTAATTTTATGAATTTCATAAAATTTTGTATAATTTAAAAGATGCATATAAAAAAGATAGAAGATGAAAATGATGTAGAAAAAGCTCTAAATTTTATTGGGAGCTATTTTTTTGAAAAAGATAGGCTTGAAAGATATATCAGAGAAAGAAAAAAGGGTTTTTGCAATTCAGAAGTAGTCGATGAAAAACTTCTTTTAAAAAATCCAGATAAAAACACAAAAATATTTGCAGTTTTTGATAATGATTTAAATTTAGTTGGTGGTATGACAATAAAATTTTATCTATGGGAAAAGTTGAAGAAACAATATTTCTTTACAATCGATTATGACTATGCTCAAAATAAAAAATTAATCACTGTTAATCACATTGAAGATATAGTTAAAAATAAATTTAATGATTTTGATGTTGATGATATTAGAGTATCTTTAGAACTTGATTCTTTTTCTGTAAAAGAGGAGTTAAGAGGTAAGGGTATAGGAAAAAAACTATATGAGATATTTATTGAAGAGGCTAAAAAAATTCCTGAAAATTCAACATTTGCTTTCACAATTATACTTGGTAAATACTCAAAGATTAAAATTGGTGAAACATTTATGAAATATTTTTTTAAAGAAAATTCTACTATTCAAAAATTGCCATTAGATGAAGCTCTTAAAATCCTAAACCTGCCAAAAGATATATTCAGAGTGAATAGAGATTCTTATGGCACAGTTTTATTATCAAAAAAATTTAATTTTAAGTTCCTTGGTTATGCAAAATATTTAGGTGAAACATGGGGATATATTTTCAAACATTGATAAATAATGAAAATGGTTGATTTTAAAAGAAGTGCGCTCCTTATAATTGATATGGAGTATAGTTTTTTAGATAGTAAATCGCCTCTTTTTGTTGATTTTGGATATGAAATTGTTCCAAGTATTAAAAAAATATTAAATATCTACAGAAAGAAAAAATTACCAATTATTTTTGTTAAAAGAGAACATAGAAAAAGTGGGATTGATATTGATAAAACAAGAATTAAGATATTTAAAAAAAGTAAAGGATTGATTCTTGAAAATGATAAATCCTCAGAGATTATAGATGATTTAAAACCTTTAAAAGATGAAATCATTGTTATTAAAAGAAGATGGTCTTCATTTTTTGGAACAGAACTTGATATTTTGTTAAGAAGATTGAAGATAAAAAATCTAATTATAACTGGAATACAGACACCAAATTGCATTAGAGCAACTGTATATGATGCACTCTCCTTAGATTATAATGTCATTGTAATCTCGGATGCTACAGCCTCAAAAACCGAAGAAATTCAGAAAAATAATCTCTTTGATATGGAAAATTTAGGTGCTAAAATTTTGACCACTGACGAAATTACAAATATTTTAGAGAAATTCAAATTTTAAAATAATCTCTTTTGAAATCTTCAATAGCTTTTTTACTTAATGGATTTTCTAATATCTCTTCAAAAATATTACTTGGAATAGTTATAGCATCGCTTCCATTAACTATAGCCTCTTCTACCTCTTTTGAACTTCTAAAACTTGCAGATAGAATTTTTGTTTCGATATCATTGTCTTTTATTACTATTTTTGCATCTTTTATGATTTTAAAAGGCTCTCCTCCATATCTTCCAATTCTATTTATATAGGGAATAACATATTTTGGTTCATATTTCAGGGATAGAATTATTTGGGAAAGAGAAAAAATAGATGTTATTGAATAAGGAATATTTTCCTTTCTAAAGAGCTTTAAACTTTTTAAACCCTCAGAAGAAAAAGGAATTTTCAATATTGTCCCTTCAGGATAAATTTTATAATATTCTTTACCCTCTTCATATATTTTTAAATAATCTTCTTCTAATGTCTGAATAAAAATAAATAAGTTCAATTTTTGACATAATTTTATAACATCTTCCAACTTAGAATTTTCTTTTGATAATAAAGTAGGATTTGTTGTAACACCATCAATTAAATTAAAATCAGAAAACCTTTCAATCTCTTTTAAATTTGCACTATCTAAAAATATCTCCATTTCTGATAAAATTATATTACATTGTTATAGGGAGGTAAAGCGATGAAGTTAAAAGAAATATATGAACTATTCATTAGCACAGGAATTAAGAACGATCCAAGAGGAGAAAAAGAGGTAAATGATTTGCTTAATGAAAGAAAAAAAGAGTACAACAAACTATCTGACGAAGAGAAGGAATATTTTGATAAAGAGACCTTAACTAACCCTTATGGTGATACAAGAATACTTTATGGCACAGGTGAAGAGGAAATAAAATCATTAATTGCTGGAATTGATGTTGATACAGGAGAGATAATTTTAGGAAAACAGTTGGGTTTTGATTTAATTTTTTCTCATCATCCAAGAGGAGTTGCTTTTTTAAACCTTCCAGATGTGATGAAACTTCAAGAAGATGCTCTTATGCATCATGGCATTCCAATTAATATATCACAAAAAATGATGGCGAAAAGAATCTCAGAGGTTGATAGAGCTTTAACTCCTCAAAATGCCTATAGGGTTGTTGATAGTGCAAGACTTTTAAATCAACTATTTATGTGTTGTCATACTCCGGCAGATAACAGTGTTCAACATTTCTTAACAGAGCTATTCAACAAAGAAAAACCAAAATATTTAAAAGATGTAATTGATCTGCTTCTCACTGTTCCTGAATATAAACAGGCAAAAAAAATGGGCTTTGGACCTAAAATTTTTTCTGGAGATTTAAAAAGTAAAGCTGGAAAAGTTGTAATAGATATGACTGGTGGAACAGAAGGTGCAAAAGAGCTGATGAAAAAACATGCTGATGCAGGAATAGGAACAATAGTTGGAATGCACTTTTCAGAAGACCATAAAAAAGAGGCTGAAGAAAATTATATAAACCTTGTTGTTGCTGGTCATATGTCATCAGATTCAATAGGAGTGAATCTACTATTGGATCAGGTTGAGAAAGTTGGTGTAAAAGTAGAATCCTTCTCAGGCCTAATCCGTATAAAAAGATATTAAATAAGGATTCAAAAATTAAAAATGAGACAAAGGTGCCTGACACCAAAGTCTAATTTTTTAAATTAAACTTATTAATTTTGTTGTAATTAGATTTGAGGTGTAAAGTGATTAAAGGTCAGTTAGAAAGAATATACAAATTTAATTTCATATATAACATCAAAATGGAAGTGCATATGAGTATAAATTTATATATATCAAACTTATATGATATTAATGTTTTGAGAGAAAAAGAAATTAAAGAATATGAAAAAAATTGATTACAATCAATTACCACTTGAAAATTTAGAAACTTCGCCACTTACTTATGGTTCAATTATTTTAAACAAAGAAAGATTTATCCAAGTTTTAAAAGAAATTAACACTTTAAATGTCTTATCTACTATTAAAAATAGAATAATTGTATTAAAAGATATTATAACTCACTATGAGAATGATAAAGAAGGTATATTAAATATAGATATAAATGGAGATACAATTTCCTTACGAAGGGATGTTCTGACTTCTGAATTAAACCAAATATTGGAATCACAAACTCTTGAGAAGGCAAAATATTATATTAAAAGATTAGAAAATGGAATCCAAGAAGTTAAAACCAATAAAATTAATGATATTAATCTTCTTAGGTGGAAAGAATACGAAGAGATAATAACCGATAGTTTATGGGTCTTAGATAAAAGAGATGCCTCAGGTGCTCATCTTGCTTGGTACTGGGGAAACTTTATACCTCAAATTCCACATCAGATGATGCTAAGATACACGAAAAAAGGAGACTGGATCTTAGATAGTTTTGTTGGAAGCGGAACAACCTTGATTGAGTGTAGAAGATTAGGTAGGAACGGAATTGGAATAGAATTAAACCCTGAGGTAGCACAAAAAGCAAAAGAATTGATAGAAAAAGAACAAAACAAAGACAATGTAGTTAGTGAGATAATTATTGGAGATAGTAGGTCAACAGATATAAAACAAATTTTGGGTAAATATGGAATAAAGCAAGCTCAACTTCTTATTATGCATCCACCTTATCATGATATAATAAAGTTTTCAAAAGACAAAGAAGACCTTTCAAATGCTAAAAATACAGAGGAATTTCTCAAGATGTTTGGTGAAGTAATAGATATACAACTCCATATTTAGAAAAAGGGCGATATTTAGCATTAGTTATTGGAGACAAATATTCTAAAGGTGAATGGATACCATTAGGATTTTACTGCATGCAAGAGGTTTTAAAAAGAGGGTATCTATTGAAAAGTATAATTGTAAAAAATTTTGAAGAAACAAGAGGAAAAAGAAACCAAAAAGAACTTTGGCGATATAGAGCATTAGTTGGTGGATTTTATATCTTTAAACATGAATATATTATGCTTTTTAAGAAAAAATAGGAGGAAACACTCTTGCCATTTATTGAATCAAAAGGAAGTTTCAAATTTAAAACTTAGTTGCATTCCCTTATCCGATTTGAAAATATTGTCTCAAAATTTAGATATTAACAATATAGGTACAACAGCGGAGATTATTAAAAGAATATTAGAAGTAAATCCAAACGAAAAAGTAATCGATGAATTTATTAAAAGTAAATACTTAAAAAAGATTCAAGAACGCAGGACAATTATTTCTGATGAAGACTTGAAGAAAGAACTCTTAAAAGTTAAAACTTTTTCTTGGGGTGTAGTTCAACGACAGTTAGACCAAAAAAATCAAACCGAATACGTAAGGAAAATTGTCCGATATGAAAACTTATTGAACAATGTAAAGTTAAAACTTCATGATGATGTGACAAATTATGTCATCTGTACTTGGTTTAATCATTGGACAACTGTTTTAATTGAAGAACATATAAGTACACATAAAAATTAATTCCTACTATCAAAAATATAAAAGGAATTGATATTTTCTTTGATGGGCAACCTTTTGATTTAAAGATAACCTATCTTCCGCGTGAATATAGTCCAACTGATGCTATAAAGAATCCTTACAAATTGGCAGTTTGGCTGTATGAGAATCAAGGGGCTCAAAGATTTGGTGCCGATAATCGATTATTTGTTGTCCTTTTAGATAAAAAAGATATCGAAAGGAGTTGGGAGTTAAAGAGGGATTTTGACCTTGTATTTCAGAAGATAGATGATTTCTTTAACAAGGAAACCGTTTCAAAGAAAGATGAAATTGCTTTCAAATTTGGAAGGAAAACATATACAGCAATAACAAAAGTATTGATAATAACAAAATGAAACCTCACTCCATATAATATAAATTCGCTCTTTATGATATTTACCGAAATTCTTATTATGCAAGAATTTCTTTTATATTCAATATTAAAAAGGGTGCCTAAAGCACCCTCTAACTTTTTTTGATTTAAATCTACTTTAAACTTTTCAGAGTTTAAATCAAATCTAACTTTTTAAGTTTTAAATCTGCTTTAAACTTCTAAATTTTTAAACCTAATTTGATCTCTCTAACTTCAAATCTAATTTAATTTTTTAAAGTTTGAAACCTACTCTAACTTCTTAGGTTTCAAATCTGCTTAAAGTCTTCTCTTAGTTTTTAAATTAGAATTCGGTTTTACCTGTAAAATTGAAATCTCTTGCTCTTATATAGGGAACAACACTAACATGAGCTTCGCCCTTCTGAAGTTTTCTCTCTTTAGAAATCTCGATTATATTACACATAAGCTCAACCATATTCTGTGTGAATCTTAAATTTTTAACAGGATAACTTAATTTTCCATCTTCAATTAGAAATGTTCCATCTCTTGTCATTCCAGTTATTATTACTCTTTTGTAATCAAGTGGATTTGTGTAATGAAATCTTGTAATAAAAACTCCTCTTTTTACATTTTTGATCATATCATTAAGGTTACTCTTTCCCTCTTTCATAAATATGTTAAAAGGAAATGGGCCAATAGGGCTTGGCTGTGGAAGAGCGTGTCCTGTATTTTCTTTTCCAAATTTATTAGCATAATATGAATCATAAACAACAGCTTTTGCAACTCCATTCTCAATAATAGTGACTTTTTTCTTAGGAACTCCTTCGAAATCAAAAACAACTGGTGCTCCTTCAGGATCAAGACCATCATCCCAGATAGTTACATCTTCACAAAACACTTTTTCGTTGAGTTTTCCACTCATAAAACTTATATCTTGATGAAAATTTTTTGCTCCAAAACCTAAATAGGAAAAGAAAAATAAAATATCTTCAACAGCATATGGTGAAAGAATAACTTCATATTTTCCAGGTTCACAATCTTTAGGATTTTTACCTCTTAAAGCTTTTTCAATCGCCTCATCTGCAAGTTCATTTTCGTTTATATCATTGAATTTCATACTGAATCTATCAGCATATCCTGAAGAATCATCACCCATCATTACAGTTGTCAATGTGATTGATGAATAGGGTTGATATGCTTCTATTCCTCTTGAATTAACCACGGCATATTCCTCTAAATCAAGAGATAAAGCACCAGCAGCGTCTAAAGATTTTTGAGATGCTTTTTGAATAACATTTTTAACTTTTGTAGCCATATCTTCTGGTGTTACTTTTAAATTCTCTTCAAAGAAAGTTTTTATCTCTTTTGCTTCTTCTTTTTCAGGTAGTTTTACAAAAGCTTCGTCCTCTTTTGTAAAATTTAATATTTCTTCTGCATCTTGTACAGCTTTTTGTAATCCTTCTATTGTCAAGTTATTTGTCTCAACGAAACCTATCTTTTTATCTTTTATAACTCTCACTCTTATCAGTGAATTACTCTCTTTAACATTCTGGTGAATATATGAATTAGCATATCTTGTTAAAGATGATTCTCTTCCAAGATAGAGAAGTTCTGTTTCGTCACCTTTACTAAAATCAAGTCCCTTTTTTAAAACATTTAAAATTTCATCTTTTCCTCTCATCTTGTCACCCCTACTCTTATATTTCTGAATCTTGCAGGTGCAGCTCCATGTGAAACCTGCATAACTTGTTGAGGCTCTCCCTTACCACAATTTGGAAGACCCCAAACATGCCATAAATCTCTATTTCCAATACCATCACAGGATCTCCAGAACTCGTAAGTTATTCCTGTATATGTGGGATTTTTTATCATATCTCCCAACTTTCCATCTTTTATTTCCCATCCAATTTCACAACCAAATTGGAAATTCAATCTCTTATCATCAATTGACCAGCTTTTATTAGTTTCTACATATATTCCATCTTTAACACCAGAAATTAAATCTTCAAATGTCATATCTCCTGGCTCTAAATTTATTGAGGTCATTCTAATAATTGGGATTCTATTCCAACCATCTGCTCTCATTGCTCCAGTTGGTTTTAATCCAACTTTATGAGCAGTTTCTCTTGATGTAAGATAACCAATAAAATCACCATCTTTAACAAGATAAACTCTTTGAGCTTTCACTCCTTCATCATCATATCCAAAACCACCTAATGCATGTGGAATTGTCGCGTCTGCTGTAATATTAACTATTTTTGATCCTAACTTAAAATTATTCAGTTTTTCTGGAGTTAAAAATGATGTACCTGCAAAGGATGCTTCCATTCCAAAAACTCTATCAAGTTCAGTAGGGTGACCTATTGATTCATGAATTTGAAGTGCCATCTGATTACTGCTTATAACAATATCCATACTTCCTTGAGGACAGGGTTTTGCTGACAAAATTTCAACACTTTGTTTTGCTACTCTATCACTATTTTCAACGAGTTTTAGATTTTCAATAAACTCCCATCCAGAAATAGAATAATCTCCACCAAATGATGTTGGATAACTTCTTTTTTGAACTTCACCACTATCACTTATAGCATAAGCTTCAATTCCACCGCCAGAAACAATTCTGTCTTGAACTATAAAAGAGCCTTCAGTTGAAACAAAATATTTCTTTTGTTTATTAAAAAATAAACTCCCTCTTCTTATTTTAACTGGATTATATTTAGACATAATTTTGTCTACTTCATAAAGAATATTTAGTTTTTTATCTAAACCAACTGTAAAAGGATCTATTTTTATATCTGGTGTAAATTCATCTTCATAGATTTCTATCTCTGATAAAATAACATCCTCTTTCTTTATCTTATTAGATGCCTTTGCTATATTTATCGCCTCATCAAGAACCTTTTCCATCTCATTTTTATCAACTTTTGAAGAAGATGAAAAACCCCAAGCTCCATTAACTATTACTCTTATTCCAAAACCTTTTGAGAAAGTTTTCCCAATTCCTTGAACATTTCCATTTTCAGTGTCTATTGTTTCTATTTCATCCTCTAATAACCTAATATCACCATAAGAAACCCCCTTTTTCTTGGCTTCATCCATAATCCATCTTAACTCATCCCTCATAATACCTCCTTAAAATGCTAAACTTTTTAACCTTTTAATTCTATCCTCTATAGGNGGATGTGTTGAAAAATATTTTTGGCCTATAAAAGGACTTGAAATAAATAGATGTGCAGTTGCATCAGATGCAACCTTCATTGGCTTACTATATCCTCCAATTTTTTCTAAAGCAGAAGCAAGTCCATAAGGATTTCTAACAACATAAGCACCGTCAGCGTCAGCAAGATACTCTCTTTGTCTTGATATAGCAGCACGAATCAAAGCAACAAGTATTGGTGAAATTATTGCTAAAATTAATCCTATTATCATTAATATAGCGCTCGAATTACTCCTATCTCTATCTCTTCTTCCTGCACCAAACCACATGCCTCTTAAAAGAATATCTCTAAGTAAAACTATTAAACCGACAACTATTCCGATTACAGTCATTAATAAGATATCATAATTTTTTATGTGAGACATTTCATGAGCAACAACACCTTGAAGTTCAGATCTATTCATCATCTGTAGAAGACCAGTTGTAACGCAGATAGATGCATTTTGTGGATTCCTTCCTGTAGCAAAAGCATTTGGTTGATTTTCATACATAACATAAACTTTTGGTTTTGGTATTCCCGCGGCAATTGATACTTCTTCAACAACATTATGTAAAACTTGGAATTCCTCTTCTTTTGCTGGTCTTGCTCCAACTGACATTAAAGCAATTTTATCAGAATTATAATAGGTGATTATGTTGTAAATAATAAGAATGACAGCTATCAATATTATTCCTGTCATTCCCCATTCAAATAGATATGCTATAACAAATCCAATCAAAAAAAGTATTATAGAAAATATTATTAAAAAAAGAAAAGTTTTTCTTTTATTTTCAGAAATCAATTCATAAAGTGTCTTTTTCATTTTTTAAAAACTTACTTTAATATTACCTCTTTCTTCTTCTGGCACTGGATAATATTCAGAAGGAGTAAGTCCCATAAATCTTGCAACAAGATTTGCTGGAATTTTTTCTTGTGACATATTAAATCTCATAACTATATCATTATAGAATTGACGGGAAAAAGCAATTTTATTTTCAGTATTTGTTAACTCCTCCTGAAGTTTTAAAAAATTTTCATTTGCCTTAAGTTCAGGATATGCTTCTGCTACTGCAAATAGTGTTTTTAAGGCACCAGTTAACATATTATTTGCCTCACCAACTTCTTTAGGCCCTGAAGCACTCATTGCTTTTGTTCTTAATTCAGTAACCTTTTCAAAAACTTCTCTTTCATGTTTTGCATATCCCTTAACAGTCTCAACAAGATTGGGAATCAAATCATATCTTCTTTTAAGTTGAACATCAATTTGAGCCCATGCGTTTTTGACTCTATTTCTTAGAGTAACAAACATATTGTACGTTCCAACGAACCATAAAGCTACTACAATAACTACTATAAGAATAATCCATCCAACCATCTTTCACCTCCAATTTTTCTTAATTATACTTTAAAATTTGAAATAATTAAATATATTTTAAGAATTTTTAATATTATAAATATATATTATATATAATGACAAAAAAATAGAAATTATTGCAAAAATTATAAGAAAGATGGGTGTGGTTTTTAATAATCTATCAATCAAAATGCCAACATATATAAATGATAGAGTGATAGAAACGAAAATTAAAACTATCCCCATAATTATCTGTAACAAATTCCTATTTTTCATATCTTAATTATATAAAATTAATTATTTTTTACTTTTTTAAAAATGGTATAATTGTTTAAAATGAAAGGAAAAAGTTTTATTCATGAGAAGAGTATCAAAGACATAGCAATTCTTTCAGCAATGAGATGCTATGGTATTGTTGGTTTAGCACCAGTAAATGTAGTTCAAAGAGTACAAAAAGTTTTAGGATGGAGTGAAGCCTCAAGAGGGGTAGAGGTTACATTTAAAGGAAATAGAATTTTGATAACATTTCATGTGATATTATCTAAAGGAATTAATGTAAAAGAGGTAGTACATAATTTAATAGATCAAACAGAATATTCATTTGAAAAAATGGTTGGTATTAAACCAGAAATAAGTGTTATTGTTGAAGGAATTAAGGAGGAATAAATTTGGATTCTTTAGATAAAGATTTCCTCATCAACTTCTTTTATCTTGGATTAAAAGAGGTAGAAAGAAGAAAAGAGGATATCAATAAATTAAATGTATTTCCAGTTCCAGATGGAGATACAGGTACCAATATGCTAATGACACTTCAGACAAGCTGGGAAGAGATAAAAAAAATTGAGCCAAAAAAAATTGGTGATGTAATTGAGGCAATAACAAAAGGAAGTTTGATGGGAGCAAGAGGAAATTCTGGTGTTATAATGTCTCAAATTTTTAAAGGAATGAACACAGTTTTAAAGGATAAAGAATCAATTACACC
>JGI11944J13513_1000386_pt1 | contig 45295 bp, 43 predicted proteins | sample TerdegcoTASludge_FD_13513 | JGI IMG/M metagenome (IMG submission 13513) | reverse complement strand
ATCGCAGGTCTCGACACCGTCACAGTAGACTCCGTTGTCACAGTTGACGGGTGTTCCTGGAGCGCAGGAGTCAGTCGCCTCATCGCAGGTCTCGACACCGTCACAGTAGACTCCGTTGTCACAGTTGACGGGTGTTCCTGGTGCGCAGGAGTCAGTCGCCTCATCGCAGGTCTCGACACCGTTGCAGTAGGCACCATCGTCACAGTTGACGGGTGTTCCTGGTGCGCAGGAGTCAGTCGCCTCATCGCAGGTCTCGACACCGTTGCAGTAGGCACCATCGTCACACCTTACCGGGGTGCCGGGCTGGCAGGTTACTCCATCCGAGGTCTCCGCACCATTACAGTAGACCCCATCATCGCAAGGCACATAGTAATAGGTGACACAGACATTTGCACCGGCAGAAGTTAACACCTGTGCATTAACATTGCCAGCACTTTTCATTTCAGTATAGCCAATTGCCTCAGTGGGCAATTCCCTGGTCTCTCCCGCCCCTATGTAAGCGGCAAGATCGGCCTGGGCGAGAACAGAGTGACCCTCCGTCCCGCATCTATCCAATATGTAGTTGAATCCAGAAGGCCCAGCATAGTCCACAACTCCATCATAGGCAGACAGTGTGTGCCACATTGGTCCCTCTTTGACTATAGAGATGATCTGGGTCGAACCATCTAGCAGTGTGGTATAGATTTCTGCGCCTGTTTCGGTAGAAAATGAATCGGATGTTATTGCCCTATTCTCAAATCCTGCCGTCTGATAGACGCAGTTCTCAACCGTTATATCGACCTGTTTGAGCACTCCAAGGCTTGGATCGAATAGCGGAATTTCTATGGGATTAACCCCTGGCGTCGTGCCTGCTATCCAGTCCGTTTCCTTAACAGGAATATTATCACAAACGATCGTTGTGCTCATCCAGCTTGGGTCCGGATCCACAAGTAGGGCTGATGCCGATTGGCTGCAAATCAACCCTATGAGGATGGACCATAAGATCATACTTATTTTCATCGAATCACCTTTAATTAAAGCTTCAAATCATTCTGGCTCGTATGCTCGTATGTGTAGATCACACACATTTTAGACTCGGCGATAGTTGACAGCATGAAGGCGGCATTTCCTCGGACCGCGCTGTTGATGTCCATGCTCACCGGAAGGGAGAGAGTCTCATTCTGTGACGAAGCCACGAAGTCAGACAGCTCCAGGTACTTCTCCATAGCAGTGCCTCTGGATTTAGCTCCCTCGATCTTCTTGCCTGAGGAGCCTGCGAAGTCGGTTCTGCTTTTCGGCCCCTCATTCTCAAGGCTGAAGTTCTGGAGGACTTCCAGCTCGACGGCCAGATCGATTCCAACAAGATTGCCAAGACCGGGATCGAAGAGCGGAAGGGTGTGGTTGCCTCCAGAGCTCGAGCTGCTGATTGTCATTGTATCGCAGTAGGTTGCTGTTTCGACCCCCCCGCCGAGGAGGAGAGGAACGAACAGAAAGTGATTATAATTAAGGTCATATTATAAGTGTTTCTGCCCATATACCTCCCAATGATATGATAACTGTGACGAAGCAAATCCAGTCACAGGAATTTTTAGATCTTCCATAAGCGTAACATCGTATACCATACCAGCCACCAAACATCACCATTTTTTTAATTGATTCCTCCATTTTGATGCTCGAAAGATTTTCCAGCAGCACCAGTTTACATATCTAACTGACCGCCTTCAGATTCATAAAGATAGACGCATATTTTGTAAGTATTTAAGTCAACGAGCATAGAATCTTATAATAAGTATATATCTTAAATCAGAATCTATAATCCAATCCTTTTGGTTAAAAGTTTTCTGGAAATGAGAAGGTTTCGCCATGAAAACGAGGAAGATGTATTCTATCTAAATCAAACCAATATTTTATTAAAAATAATTGCTAAGATATATACAATGTAAATGACTCCTTGATTAGCCGGTCTTCGCGATATCCTTTTGCTAGCAACGATGTGGCTTCCAGTTCCTTTTGCGCATTTATTTAGGATAGAATATGAAATGAATCTATAGCCTATGTTTAAATATATTATCGCCATCATCGACATATTGGTAATATCTGCAACTGTATTGAGATTAATCACTGTAGACTCATCGGATTCCCTGAATTTCATGTCTCTTGCAGATCAACCCGTTAATCTACAGGAACACAAGGGCGACGGCGTTTCCTCTGCCTGAACAACAGCACTCTTCTTGTTCTGGACTTCTATCATCCGGGATGCTGTCCTGTGGATTCCTGAAGAAGATCTCTTCCAAATCAAATTATTTTGACGTACATTTTTAAAATAGAATACCCACCCACCTATCTTTATTACTTACGTTAAGTACTTATATGAGATACGTAAATATGGTTTCAAGAAGAAATTTAAAAATGGGAGGATAGGAGATGAAAAACATAGTACTGGTTTTGATTGTGTTGTTCGCAATCATTGGAATGTCATCTGCAGCGAGACCGCCAATAGCCAAAATCTACAGCCCGGAAGATGGTGGGATATACTATACAAATACCGAGATAGAATTGGATACAATGTACCGTGGCAGCGGAAATGAGGAAATATATGCCCGGATTCTGCTCGATGGTGAGCTCTATTTATCCAGTACATTGATGTTCGAAATACCCGGTGAACATACAATAACCTTCGAAGTAGCCAAAAATCCAGAATTTGTCAATCCCACATCAGCCAAAGCAAAGATCACAATTGTTGAGCCACTATAGAAAAGGGTGAACATCAACAAGCAGAAAGATTAACAGGGAGTGGATGTTGGATCACCTCGGGTGAGCAGGGGTTTTGATTTCAGACGGACTGGGCGGGGAGAGGGATCCCTATTCGGGATGGAAATTGGAGCAATCCCAAAATTATGTTATGGAGCACCAGGGAAGAGAATGAGAGCCAAATGGGACATATAGGCAGTCTTCGTTGGGCCTGCTTATGATCTCGAAGACGTCTTTATCTAGAAATCGAAGGCTGCTATGCCCCCTTGATCGCCGTTTTTTCTCCTATTTTCCAATGATCTCATTGAGCTGGGAGAGCAGAGAAAGTCCCTCGGGAGTTATCTCATAAAAACTGCCCTCTTTTTTTAAAAACTGATGGACAATCAGCCAGTCGAGATAGCCTGCAATCTTGAGGAAATTCATATTTGACCGGTAGACTATCTCCGTCTTTTTGGCCTTTTTCTCGCTGCAAACTGCCAGTATGTCCCTCAGTAGATCCAGCTTGTCTCGCCGCATGGTGGAGCCTGATACATATTCTGTACTTTCATTTGCGTCAATTTATGCGGAGTGCAAGATAAGGTCTACCCGTTATACATATGGAGATAAATAACTTTCGTTATATCCGAAGAAAAAGTCTCGAAAATAGAACTTGAATAAAAATAAGCCCTCCCGAGATCCTGGGAGGGTCGGGCATCGGGGTGCAGCCTACACCCCTGGCCCATCATTTCACCATTCTGCTATAGCTAGGCCAGAGGGCTTCAGCTAAGGCAACAGTATGCGCCATGAACGGCCACGTAATATGAGCCGCTCAGTGGCTGGTCGAAGGTTATTGTGCTTCCCTGGTACCAATCACCTATTGCTCTTTCATCTGGAATCGTCTTGCCCACATAGACGTGCATGTCACTTGGCTGGCATCCTCCAGGTGCGGGGAAGGTGGCAGTCAATGTGGTTCCGGCTTTATCCAGCTTGAGGGTCACCGGCCCGAGGTTAGTGCCCTTGGCAGGATCGCAGCCCCCTGCGTCAGCGATAAGAGACGCAGTGGACCCCTTCTTCAGATCATTGGCAGACAGCTGGGTATACCAGCCCCAGGATCCCGCAAAGCAGACGCTGCCCTTCGACCAGTAGGCGAAGGCTGTATCGCAGGCGCTGGTGACTGTGACAGGATACTCACAGTGATAGGTGCAGCTGCTGCCTCCTGTATCGGTCACCGTTACCGTCACGCCAATGATATTGGTTCCCGGCCTTCCCGCCATCCAGGTGATATCGGATGTTCCCTGTCCGCTGGTGATCTGGGCATTGTTATCTGCTGTCCATGCATAGGACACAGTCACGCCTGCAGGCACTGGCTCGTAGGGTGGTATCACTGAAGCGGTGTAGCTGGAGCGCTCCAGGAACAGTCCGTCTTCTGGTTCGGGTATGTCGATAGTGCAATCAACGAACTGCTGCACAGTGATCTCGCAGCTCTGCTCCGCTGAGTTGCCGCAAACGTCTGTCGCCCTGAAGGTGCGGGTGATGGTCATCGGATCGTACTGGCAGCCGGTCCCAGTTCTGGTCTCTCCCAGGTACTCCACTGTAACCATTCCGCCGCAGCTGTCTGCGACATCCACCGAATCGGTATAAGGTGCTACAGGGGTTGGCACCTCAGAGAGGAAGTCGTACGGTCCCTGCGGGACGCAAGCGATGCTCGGTGCAGTGGTATCAACCACATTGATGGTCTGGCTGACTGGCACTGCCTCGTTTCCGCATCCGTCAACTGCCGTCCAGGTGCGGGTCACACTATAGCTCTGCGGGCAGTCGCCCGGTGTGGTCACCTCCTGGTAGTCCAGCACTGGTGCCTGATCGCAGGCGTCGGTCACCGTGGGGGTGACGAACTCCGGCTCAGCCGGGCACTCGATGGTTGAGGGTGCGGGCAGTTCGCTGATCACTGGCGCTTTCGTATCCTGGACAGTTATGGTCTGGCTGCAAGTGGCGGAGTTGCCGCTGGCATCAGTTGCCGTCCAGGTCCTGGTGGCCTCATATGAGCCTGCGCAGATCTCCACAGTCTCATCGCTGAAGGTCACATCGGGGTTCGGATCGCACTGATCGGCCACTGTAGGCTCGGTGAAGGTCGGCGTGTCAGGACACTCGATTATCTCCGGTCCGGCACAGGTGATCTGGGGTGCGGTGGTGTCCTGAATGGTCACGATCACTGTGGCAGTATCGGTCAGCTGGCCATCGGTTACGGTGTAGGTGATGGTAACTGGGCCGCAGCAGCTCAGATCGGGTGTATAGGTTATGCTTCCCATTGAGCTGATTTCTGCCACTCCGCAATCTGCCGAGACGCTTTCCACGGTCAGATCATCGCCATCGATATCCTCGTCGTTATCCAGGACGGGTATATCGACCGGCATATCATCTTCGGTGGTTGCGGTGTCGTCGGCGGCTACGGGTGCGTCGTTGACTGGAGTCACGGTTATGGTGACTGTAGCTGTATCAGATCCACCGTTACCATCGGTTATGGTGTAGGTGAAGCTGTCTGAGCCGTAGAAGTTCTCGTTCGGGGNGTAGGTTATGGTTCCGTCCTCGTTGAGAACTGCGGTGCCGCTTGCAGGNTGNGTNATGCTGCTTACAGCCAGAATATCTCCGTCGATGTCAACGTCGTTAGCTAAGACGGTGACTGTGACGGGGCTGTCCTCGGGTGTCGTGGCCTCGTCATCGACTGCTTCAGGTGCGTCGTTGGCTGGGGTCACGGTCACGGTGACTGTAGCTGTATCAGATCCACCGTTACCATCGGTTATGGTGTAAGTGAAGCTGTCCGAGCCGTAGAAGTTCTCGTTTGGTGTGTAGGTTACGGTTCCGTCCTCATTGAGAACTGCTGTGCCACTGGTTGGCTGAGTTATGCTGCTTACAGCCAGAATATCTCCGTCGATGTCAACGTCGTTAGCTAAGACGGTGACTGTGACGGGGCTGTCCTCGGGTGTCGTGGCCTCGTCATCGACTGCTTCAGGTGCGTCATTCACGCATGCTACTGTGACGGTGACTGTTGCGCTATCGGTTCCGCCGTTGCCGTCAGAGATGGTGTAAGTGAAGCTATCGGTGCCGCAGAAGTTGGCATCCGGGGTGTAGGTGACGGTTCCGTCAGGGTTGATCACCACCGAGCCGCCAGCGGGGCCTGTGACCTCAATGACGGTAAGAGGATCGCCCTCGGGATCGACGTCGTTGCCAAGCACTGGTACTATCACAGAGCTGTCCTCATCGACTGTAGCAGTGTCATCGCCGGCTGTTGGTGCGTCGTTGACAGGTGCTATGTTAATGATTACAGTTGCGGTATCTGATCCACCCTGGCCATCAGAGATGGTGTAGGTGAAGCTGTCCGTTCCGCTGTAGTTGGCGTTCGGGATGTAGGTCAAAGAGCCGTCCGCATTGACGGTGACTACGCCGTTGCTGGGATTAGTGTTAGCGGTTACGGTCAGAAGATCGCCATCGCTGTCCACATCGTTTCCGAGCACTCCGGGAGCGGGCACGGTTAAGGTTGTGTCCTCGTTGGTGCTGTAGGTGTCATCGACTGCATCAGGCGGGACATTGGCAGAGTTTACTGTAACCGTTCCTGTTGCCGATGCGCTGCATCCGGTGGCCGAGCATGTTACCTCTACCTTATAGGTGCCGGCCGTTGAGGTCTGATAAGAGCTTGAAGATGCTCCCACTATCAGAACATCGCCCTTGTACCACTTGTAGGTGAGATCTCCAGTGCAGACCGTTCCGGTGGTATTCGAGGTCAGAGTGGCAGTCTCGCCCTCGGTGATGGTCGCCGAGTTCAGGGCCACCACGGGCAGGGGATTGACTGTGACCACTCCCGCCTCCACGCTGGTGCAGCCGCCGCTGGTGCAGGTAACAGTGTACGGGTAAGCACCGGGCACATCAGGATTGATGCTGTGAGCGTATGTGGGCGAACAGTCGCCGATGCACATGGCGCCATTGGCGGCAAATAGCTCATTTGTGATGGCCGTTCCCTGGCAGATGGCGAAGTCCGGGGCATAAGCCCGACAGGGTGTGGGCACTGTCACCGGGGTGTAGCAGTGGCATTTGCTGCCGGTATAACAGTTGGTGGTTCCAGGAATTATATTGCCCTGTTTATCATACAGAGGCTTCTCATCACAGGTCGCAGGAACCTGCTGATCCCAGGCCACAACCGGCCCGCCGCAGGCCGAGCTATCCATGGGGCCTGTAAGGATCAAGGGCTCATTGCAGTTCCAGGTGATGGGAATTGTTGCACTCTGTCTGCCATCAGTGGCTTGAATATAGTCATCGAGGCATACGCGATACGGGTCATCTCCGATATAAAACAAGAAGTATACGTTATATCGGGCATTGGCCGTGCATATGTAATCCACCTTCAGATAGGCGCTCGCCTGGCCATCTACACAGCTAAGGCAGCTGAGGGGGTTTCCCGAGGAGTCTACAATTGCGTAGCTGTCCTCATAGATATGCACATCATTGGCCGTGCAGGGGGTATATTTTCCGGGACAGCCGGCGAGATAATCCCCCGGGCCAATATTAACTGGATTGGTGATCTGAGCTAATGCAGGGCTCATTGATAAAATGGCTATGCAAAGCAGCCAGAACACTTTATTTTCTTTAAGATGGGTGAATCGTGAACTCTCTTTTTGCATGCTCTTCCTCTTCATGATTGTGTTTGATCCTCTAAGATCTAGTCTAATTCTGCATCCCTTATCCATCGGATAATTATATATATATATATATATATATATCAGCGACCTCTCTGTTTTCAGATATCCGGAAAACGCACCTCCATTTGAAAGAATAATAGCTTACTATCTACATATCTATTTATATCTTTCCCAAAAAAAAGACAAATTGTAAGTATTTTTGCTAAAGAACAAGCCTAAATCGAATTATTGATTCTAATTTAAGTTAAGCATATGATTCTAAAAAATTCGGGATATCTCGGACACTGCAACCTTAAAAACGCGCGTTTTGTCCTTATGAAAGAGAGATTCCAATTCAGATTTACTGGGCGTTGCCAATAACCTCTTAAACAAAAAATTTCCGGGTAATTCAGTGCCCCAAATCGCGAGCCTTCGATTTTGCCCGTCCCAGCTCCGGAATGGTGAAAAGAATTCTGCAACCGCCTTCTGAATCGCTTTCCGTCCACATCCGCCCCCCCTGCAGCTCGATTATCCTTTTTGAGAGGGCAAGGCCAATCGAGGTGCTATCCTCAGCTCCCTGGCCCATGCACAGCTCGAAGACCTGGCCGGGATCCAACTGACCTCCTCCCCCTCTGCAGCTAACAATGTAGACCGGGCCAGAGGCATCCTCTCTCCAGCCAATATGCACCCCTGCTCCCTGCCCTGATCCCCCATGCGAAGAATAGTATCTAATGCACCCCTCCACCATGCTGACCAGCACATCCACCATCCTCGTCCGGCTGGCATAAAGGGGAGGAAAATCCTCATCCCAGGTTATCAACAGATCTTCGGTCGAACCACAGCGATTGCCGAAGTACTCTTGTGCTTCGGCGATAATATCCCGAAAGGACAACTTCTCCCTCGAGCCGCTGAGCATGCCCAGGCGGGAAAGCTCCAGGGCACCGACCAGATGGTCCCGCATTCTGTTAACTGAATCATATATGAGCCCCAGATCGATCTCTATTCGTATCCGGTTACACTCCTCCACATCCTTTTTCAGCAAGCCCAAAAATCCCTGGATGGTGACCAGAGGAGTTATCAGGTCATGAGAGATGGTATAAAGCAACCGCTCGACCTCGTCATAGTTCCTCTTCATCTCCTCTACGACATTTTTGAGAATGCGGTTCTGCTTCCTGTTATCCTCCAGGGAGCATCTGAGCCTTCCTTCCGTCTCCCTTATCCTTGTGATATCGTGCGATATCCCCAGAATCTGGGTCACGCGGCCCGACTGGTCGGTGATGGGAACATAGATGGTGAAAAACGTCATCTGCCCGGAGGGCAAATCATGAGTGTATTCTGCCTTCTGGATGCACCTCGTCTCCAGGGCCTTTCTCAAGTGATTGATGTACGGCCTCGTGATCTCTGGGGAGAAGAGCTCTTCATTGGTATGGCCGAAGATCTCATCCTCGGATAGCTTCATTATCTTCTCCGCCGCCAGATTTGCATAACGAAAGCGCAGCTTCTCATCGTAGATCACAATACAGTGTGGGATGTTATCCACCGCCGCCCGGAAGCGGCGCTCGCTCTCTATAAGGGCTTCTCGAATCCTCTTCTCTTCGCTTATATCCCGCAGGAGAAGGACGAAGCTCCCCTCTTTTCCGTACACCATGCGGGCTTCATAATCGCGCTCGATCCCCTCCAGGGAGGCCCGGCACTCGAAAGAGGTGACGGAAGAGCTCTTATGTGCCAGTACCATCCGGGCGAAGACCTTCTGGGCCAGATCCGGCGGCAGCAGCTCCTCCAGCCTCCTTCCTGTGAAGCTCTCAGGCTTTGCGATGCCGCTAGCCGCCTGGGCCCGGCAGTCCAGAATGGTGCCGTCCTCGGAGATATGAAATATCAGGTCCGGAATGGATTCAAGCAACGCCCTGCCCTTGGCCTCGCATATCCTGAGGTTCTCCGCCATCTTCTCTCCTTCAGCGCTCTCTTTTATAAGGGCAGCAAACTGGAGAGGTGCAGGCCGGTAGACCAGCAGCTTAAGGTGCCTCTCCAGCTTCCTGGAGTACAATTCAAACTCGTCCTCGCCTCCATGGAGGGCAATCCTGCTACACCTCTCGATCAAGAGGGGATCAGGTTTCGCGAAGGCGGGATTGACATCCAGGATGCGAAAATCATAGGGCCGGCCAGCAGGATCGCATATGATCTCATTTAAGGAGAAGCCATCTTTCATCGCTGCAAGGAGGGAGCGATAATGATCCAGGTACCCTTCCGCCCCCTCAGAGGATAGATCCTTGACATGCGATTCTGGCATCTGTTTTCTTCCTTTCCTGGTTGCTTTTTATCAGTAACAGCACTTCAATTCCTTGCTGCTGGTGGCGTCCTCCAGCTTGGCCAAGGATTGATATAAAGAGCTATCTTCGCACGAAAGCCATTGCATGGACTGGATCGACTCAATATTGGGCGCCTGGGGGGCTTTGCCCACCCTGATGAGTGCAGAGGTGCTGGCGGATATGCTGTCGTTGCCCTCCAGGGATTTGCCCTCAACCAGGGCGTCCACTTCGAAGATACCTTCCCTCTCTGCCCGGGCCAGGAAGCTGATCGTCCTTCTCCGTCCAGTATCGAGCTTTCTGATATTCCATTTGATCACGCCCGACTGATTTTCCAGGGTGGCAGTGGAGGAGTTGATGAAGCTCAACCCCTCGGGGAGGAGGGCGGTGATATTGGCGCTCATATTATAGCCGGCTGAGTTGTTCAATATCAACCGGTAGTTCACAATCCTCTCATCATCCTGGGAGAGGGTGGCGCTGAAATCCAGCGGCAACTTCTCAGGAGGGCAACCGCTCCAATCCACTTCCAATGTGCTGCTATTGCTCACCCTGAGGTTTCGCTCCTTGGGCCCACTGCGGGTCGAATATACATATATAGTGTTTGCCCGCGCCCGGTTGGTGTAGTTCTCCCTTCGAGTGATGACCTTAAACTGCATATCAATGGAGGCAGACTCTCCTGAACCAAGAGATGGTATCGACCAGTTGCCATAGCTCCTGGTCAACTCAATCGGCTCCATGGAAGAGCCTATGAAGCGGGTTCCTGAGGGGAATGTGTCCCGGACATATATCGGAGCGAAGGTCCTGTTACCATCGTTGAGCACTGTGACTGTGAACCTGAGGACATCACAGCGATCGGGATCGACATAACCCTGCTTGTACACGGACATGTGGGGGGTGGTGTACTTGGGCAGGATGGTGATCTTTCTCTCTATACTATAGTTGCCTAGATATTCATCCTCAACCACCGCCAGGCTGCTGGAGTTGTTATCCGGCCGGAAGACGGATTTGAGATTGGCTTTCCCGGTGAAACTGGAAGAGGTCCGCAGCTCATTGGGCCAGTTTATCTGTACCTCTTTTTCCATTATCTCCAGGCTGGAATATGACTCCTCAGCAAAAAGGCCATTGGAGGTGTTAAGCTTAAGACCCTCATCCCACTTATGGGAACGGTCTACGACCGAACGGGGGGAGTACTCAAAGCTGGACGGCAGGTAGACCAGGTTCAAATCCTTTCGGGCAGAATCTCCACCTTCGACAAGCTCCTCCGCCTGATAGATTCCGCTTCCCCGCTCGTAAGTGGAATAGCCTCCTTTGGTCTTTTTGTAAACATCCACATATCCCGATTCGCCTGTGGAGTTCACCGTTCTCTGGTATTCATCCTCAGAGATGATCTCATCTATCTGGAACGCTCCCAGGTAATCCTCGGACAGCTTCAGATCTTCGGAACAATATTCGATATTGGCCTTGCCTAGGGAATTCGAGCTCAGGTTAATCTTCAGAGATCCATAATCGGATCGCGCCAACAGATCCTTGGATACTGATGAGGCATAAGTGGTCGATTGTGCTGCCCGATGGCTGTTGTCATCCCCATCGGTATGGGTATAGACCGCTGATGACTCCGCCCATTTGGAATCATGGACAATGGTCCTGTTTGCAGGCAGCTCTTTCACAGTCTGGTTATAGCGCATAGAGAGGTTATCCTTCCTCAACTGGATGCTGCTGGTGTTGGATATAAGATTGAGGCCCATCTTAAGAGAGGCTTCGCTCCGGTAGTCGCCCGATCCATGCTCATGGGAGTGTACACTGCTGCCGTCCGGCCCTTCGGCGCGATCCTGCATATTCACATAACCGCTGCCTGAGACGCTTCCACTCATATAAAACCTCAATGCCTTGCTCTCCATCTCTTCGCAGGAGACTCCTGAATTGGCTTCACCGGGAGTGGATTCCATGAACTGCCATTCAGGCCCTCCATCAGGATATCTACCCCAGGCACAACTATCCGCTTGGCTGTCGAATAGGCTGATGGTATGATCAATCTCCTGATTGGTATCACTTAAAAGGATGATCACAGCGCCAAAATTGTTGATCCATTTTTCACCGAAGCTCAACTGGTAAAAACCATCTGCCGGTATGACGGTCCCATCAGGGACGAACTCCTTTCTGGATCGATCATCTCTGGAAATGATCGCCCATCCGCCCACATCTACCTCCCCCGGCCCAGTGTTGTATAATTCAACCCATTGAACCTCCACATCGTCCTCCAGGTAATCCAACTCCACCTCGTTGATCACCACAGACCCTGATGCCAGGATGGAGAGGCTGTGGAGCAACGCCAGAAGGATGAAAATATGTATGGACCTCATCTTTACATTCTCGGTTAATATCTCATAAAATAAAAGAATATCCCTACTATCTGTAAGGATTTGAAGGCGGAGATAATGCAAAAATCTTCTGCTGAACCATTGCACCTGCCAAGGGTGATGCATTGGCCTGTTTGCAGGTAGAGGGATAGCCGGTGATGGATCAAAAGAGATGGCCTGACCGGCCTGCCAGCAGTATGCATTCGCCCCTGCCCAAACAGAAATAAATTATGCGCGAAGTTGAGAGGAGCAGATCAGGATATCTGCCCATCCAAGATCAAGCTCGAGAATTCATGCTATAAGGCAGCCCCTGAACAAGAATAGAAGCGAGAGACTGTTCAAGAATGATATGCGCCGATCGGGATTCGAACCCGAGTTTAGGCGTTGGCAACGCCTAGTGATAACCGCTACACTATCGGCGCGGCGCTTACGGGAAGCATCCCCATCAACAACCTTCTAGTCTAAAAACATTGCGGGCAGAAATAGGCTCCTGCATGCCCACCGCAGGGCTGCATACACTTTATCTACCTTGAAGGGGAAGTTGGTTTATGGTGAATTCGCTTGTATGATGTGGTCATAGTAGGAGCAGGCCCGGCAGGGCTGACCGCCGCCATGTACTGCGCGAGAGGAGGGAAGAAGACGCTGGTTTTAGGGAGCATCTACGGCTCTCAGACCGCTATGGGCGGCCTCTATGAGAACTATCCCGGTTTTCCAGAGGGCATCCAGGGCATAGAGCTCTCGGAGAGGATTCTGGCCCAGGCGCAGAGGTTCGGGGCGGAGAACCAGACCGAGCAGGTGGAGAAGATCGTGAACCTGGGGGACTTCTTCCGCCTGAAGACCGAGAACTGGCAGTACGAGGCCAAGACGATCATCCTGGCCATGGGAGCCAGCCACCGCCAGATCGGTGTTCCGGGAGAAAAGGAGCTGACCGCCAGAGGGGTCTCTTATTGTGTCCATTGTGATGGCGCTCTATTCCGGAACAGGACGGTAGCCGTTATAGGCTATGGCAATGGCGCTGCCAGAGCAGTCTTATATCTGGCCAATATCGTGAGCAGAGTCCACCTCATATCCCCTAAAGAGAAGCTAGTGGCAGAACCGGTCTATCTGGAGAGAATTAAGTCGCTCACCAACTATGCCGCCACCTTCGGGGCGGAGATAACCGAGATCCGGGGAGAGCAGTTTGTGGAAAGCGTGGAGTTCAAGGTGGGAAAGACCCCCCGTTCCCTGAAGGTGGACGGGGTATTTGTAGAGATGGGCATGAAGCCCAATATTGAGCTGGCAGAGAGCCTGGGCCTGGAAATGACCAAAGGCGGCTATGTGAAGATCAACCGGCTCAATCAGGAGACGAGCATGCCCGGGGTGTTCGCCGCTGGCGACCTGACCGGCGGAAGGATGCAGGCGGCGACTGCAGTGGGTGCGGGAGCCTCTGCCGGCATCAGCGCTCTGCAGTATCTAGGATAGACAATTCTGATAGGTATACGATGACAAGATCTGAGGACATGCGGAACCCAAGAAGGCCGGTCAGCGTATGGCGCTCCCAGGACCTTATGGAAGGACGTGCTGCCCAGGCCCTTACCATGATCCTACGCACTGTGGGATGTAAGTGGAACCGCTGCACCATGTGCGGTTATGCAGGCGAGGGAGAGCCCGCCTCGGCAGAGGATCTGATCGCCCAGTTCAAGGTCGCCATGGAAAAGTGCTCTCCTGAGGTGAGCGTGGTCAAGATCTATACCAGCGGCAGCTTCTTGGACCCAGAAGAGATGCCTCTAAAGGCCAGGGAGGAGATCTTGCGCCTCCTGGAGGCAGCAGGAATCGATAAGTTGATCATTGAGAGCCGGCCGGAGTACGTAAATCCTGAGGGAGTGGAGGAGTGCCTCTCCCACCTGCAGACCGAGTTTGCCGTGGGCCTTGAGAGCGCAAGCGATCTCATCCGGCAGCAGCTCATCCGCAAGGGCTTTCTCTTCCAGGACTTCGTCCGCGCCTCGGAGGTGGTACACCGTCTGGGAGGCAGGGTTAAGGCCTACCTGCTTTTAAAGCCGCCCCACCTCACTGAAGGTCAGGCCCTGAGGGATGCCATAGCCTCCGCCCGAGCGGCCGGCCCTTATGCAGACATCATCTCCCTGAACCTGTGCAATGTGCAGAGGAATACATTGGTGGAGAGGATGTGGGAACGAGGGGAGTACCGTCCTCCGTGGCTATGGTCAGCTCTGGAGGTGCTGAAGGCCTCCCCTCATCCGGTCGTCTGCGACCCGGTGGGTGCAGGCACCAGAAGGGGGCCCCATAACTGCGGCCTGTGCGATGCCGCCCTGGCAGAAGCGATCAGAAAGCACGATTTAACCCAGGACATCAGGTTCTTTGACGATCTGCACTGCCAATGCAAAGAACCATGGCAGAAGCTTATGGAGCTGGAGGAGCGGTCCTTCGGCAACCCGCTCTGCTGAAATAGATTGAAATATCAGGAAATGGAACTACTGCTATAAGGTGAGCTAGAGATGTTTGAAAAGGTGTTGATCGCCACAGATTTCTCCAAACATGCCAAGAAAGTTATCGAATGCATCGGCGAAATGCCGGGATTGAAAGAGGTACTACTTCTTAATGTCATTTCTAGAGATCCGCTCGCCAGGGTCTGGGATCCGGTATCTGAGATAAAGGATATCGAGAAGAAGCTGGAAGAGGAGAAAAATGCCATAAAAGCCCCAGGGGTAAAGGTTAGGGTGAAGGCGGTATCCGTCCTGGAGGGGGAGGTGGCAAGCGCCATCAATAAGGTGGCGATGGAGGAAAATGCCTCCCTGGTGGCCATGGGGGCAAGGGGAAGGAGCCTGATCATGAGCACCCTTCTGGGAAGCTCCTCTCGAAATGTTCTCCGCTTCGGCAGGACCCATCTATTGATCATGCGCTACAAGACCCTGGATGATAATACTATGGAGAAGTATTGCGCTCGGGTCTTCGCCAAGGTGCTCTTCCCCACCGACCTCTCCCAGACATCCGAGGTTGCCCTCTCTTTCCTGAAGAGCCTAAAGGGAATCGGGGAGATAGTGCTGCTCAATGTTGTTTCCAAGGGAGAGACCGATGAGCAGATCAAAGCAAATGCCGCCGCGGCCAAAGAGAAGATCGAGGAGATTGCCCAGAACCTGAAGAACGCCGGTATGCAGGTCACAACCAAGGTAGTGGTAGGCCAGCCAACTGAGGTGATCAGATCTGAGGCTGAGAAGGAGGATGTCTCCTTGATTGCCATCAGCTCACAGGGAGCCTCGGCCATAAAGAAGGGCAGAATAGGAAGCACAGCATATGACGTAGCCAACTCCGCTACCAGGCCGGTCCTGATATTGAGACAGGAAAAGATGGCTGCATATTAGCTATTTTTCCTTTTTAGCCTCTATTAATTTTTAAATTATAAATTATTTAGCTAATTTGGATTTTTATGTTTCGCCAAACGGAATCAAATCTCAGAAATCAGTTTAACGATGATTTGGTGTATATTAGAGCCAAACGATTGGATATCCCATATCATCTGTGATATTTATTCTGAATACTTTGTTTTTCAAATATTCAATTCGATCCGAGCTTTGGCTTGGTAATCAAATGCGTTTGAGCCCCCAAAACAAAAACCAAAAGCATTTAATATTGGGTTGAGCATCTCAATCAGAGACTCTCCGGATGAGGGAGCCTGTCGATGCAGGAATGAATGGAGTGGTCATATGGTTTCGACATATAGAGAGATTGACATGAGTTGGGGGATATGGAAATATCTGGCCGCTACTACCAAAGCCATAAGCCCCAATGGCAGCCTCTGGCCTGCAGAGACAGAGACCATTGATGCTGAAGATTTTGTAAATATTGGAGGGAATATTTGTGCAATTTGACCCGCTAGACATCGGCTTATTTGTCATTGTGCTAATTGTTCTTCTCGGACCATTCCTGGTCAAGAAGATAGAACATAATCTGGAAGCCTTTCTGTTCGTCATGGGCGTGCTGGCAGTAACCATATCCAGCTTCTACAATAAGGCCAATCTTGCTGAGACCTTGGGCTACACAGAGCATCAGTTGGAGCTCATAGGCTGGAATATGGAGATAGTTATGGAGGCCCTCGAAGAGCCTATAATTAAGGGAATAGTTCCTGCAGTTCTCTTGGCCGGCATACTCTTCCACTATGGACGATCTTATGCCCAGATAGCGATGAATAAAATCACCAAAGTGGTTCCCATAAAGATTGTTGTATTTCTGATAGTTGTCATTCTGGGATTATCCTCCAGCATAATAACCGCTATCATCGCCTCGCTCCTCCTGGTGGAGCTCTTGAATTGCATGCCCTTTGACCGCCAGACCAAGATCAATCTGGTCATCATCGCCTGCTTCTCCATCGGCCTGGGAGCAGTCCTCACCCCAGTGGGCGAGCCTCTCTCCACCATCGCCATCACCAAGCTGCAGGGAGAGCCCTACCATGCCGGATTCTTCTTCCTATTCAATCAGCTGGCCATATACATCATACCCGGCTGCCTGGCCTTCGGCCTTCTGGCCATGTTCTTCACCGGCAAGGCCAAGATCGCGGAGTGCATGGTCGCTGAGGAGGAGGACGGAGGCTTAAGAGAGGTGGTGATCAGGGCAGGCAAGGTCTACATCTTCGTCATGGCCCTCTTGCTTCTTGGCTCGGGAATGAAAGTGGTGATAGACAAGTACCTGCTCGGCATATCCCCCCAGATCATCTACTGGGTGAATATGATATCCGCCATTCTTGACAATGCCACTCTGACTGCGGCTGAGCTCAGCCCGGCCATGGGCATAGTTCAGATCCAGGCGGTTCTGATGGGACTTCTCATATCCGGAGGTATGCTGATCCCCGGCAACATCCCCAATATCATCTCCGCCGGCAAGCTGGGAATCACCAGCAAGGAGTGGGCAAAGCTCGGTGTCCCCCTGGGCTTAATCACCATGGTGATCTACTTCGTGTGGATCTTCTACATCCCCTTCCACATCGAGTTCCATCTATAGGGGCGATGATCCAGCATCATCGCACCTTTTTTTTCTTTGCTCAAAGCAGAGATCGATGATGCCACAGGGCATTTATTGGTGCTATTAAATACCAAAACATTGAATAAATAATTGATCGAAGAAAGATCTATTCTGATCCCTCATCGAAGGCACTACTCATCCTTCTCCCGTCTCTTCAGACCAGGGGTGGCGATATACCAGCGCCCATTCTTTCCCCGGAGAAACTGCATAGCTTCCGGATAGTCGGTGAAGCAGTGATGTTCATTGCTATCCAGGTTTACCACCGTAATCCCCTCTACCAGGACCAGACCCTTCTTCTGCAGCAAATCCTCTATCTCCTGGCGCAGCTTGCTCTTCTTTCTGATCAGAAGATGCTCTTCCCCAGGACAGCAGTCTGACATCTCTCGTCCCATCCCTCATATCCGAGAAGGGCGGGCCTTATCCAGAGCCCACCTTATGTATTCTGCTGCCGGAAATTCATGCACAGAGGTGGCCACAATGAGCCCTTCCCCATAGCGGGCCATTACAAGAATGGCCCTGCCCTTATCGTCCTTGATCACCGTATCGAAGCCCTCTCCCGGAATGAGGTAGCCGTCGCACTCCGGAGTGGTGGTGCAGATCAGGCAAGAGCAATCCCCCACCGAGGGATTGACCCTTTGAGTGCTCATCTCGCACCGATATTTCAGGGAGAGGGGCAGCCACTCAAAGTCATGCTCTGGCACCAGGGGCCCGAAGACCGTCAGCACCCCTCCCTCCTTCACAAAGCTTTCGATATTCGACTTTGCCCTCTCCAGACCGGGAAGGGTCTGAGAATAATCAGGGTTGGCAAAACCGGAGGGGATCATCAACATTCTGTACTGGGGGAGAAAGGGACTCCCCAGGACACTTGGCGAGAGGAACTGATAGCTGGCTCCGATATCCTGAAAGAGCTTCTCAAAGAGCAGAGTCCTGGCGCCAATTAGCGCAATATCTGGCATATTTACTCATATTAGCCAGGGCAAAGGGAAAATCTTTATGGTTCAGCGAAGGGGATATTATGAATTTCTTCCATAAAGCTTATTACTAAATATCAACTGTATTTTAACCGCGATTATATATGGAACAGGAATTGATGAGGATAGGGGTCTCGCTACCGGAAAAGCTTCTCTCCAGGTTCGACGAGATAATATTGAAGCGCGGCTACAGCTCGCGCTCAGAAGGCATAAGAGATGCAATCAGAAACTACATCGTCCACTACGAATGGATGAGCGATGTGCAGGGGGAAAGGGTGGGGGTCATCACCCTGGTCTACTCCCATTCCCAAAGGGGCCTGGCGGAGAATCTGACCCAGATCCAGCATGAATCGGGCGATATAATTCAGTCCAGCCTTCATGTCCATCTGGACCATGATAACTGCCTGGAGGTGATCGTCCTGCGGGGAGAGGGAAAGGATGTGAGAACGGCGGCAGAGAAGATGATGTCCCTGAAGGGCGTAAAGCATGTCAAGCTGACCACCACCTCCATGGGAAAGGAGCTATAGGATCTGCACAGAATCAGCTAATCCAAAAAATCGATATTTCAATGTCCCCGGAAGAAATTGCTCCAGGAATCTTCATTCTGCAGGAGAAGAATAATGCGCGGCTGGCCACCAGATCCTTCGATCCGGTGCCGGTTTATGGAGAGCGCATTCAGGATGGCTATCGCCACTGGGATCCGTACCGGTCCAAGCTCGCCGCACTCATCCTGAAGGGAAAGGGCCAGCCCCTCCCCTCCTTGAAGAGGGACTCCAAGGTCCTCTATCTGGGAGCAGCCACCGGCACCACTGTAAGCCATGTGGCGGATATAGTCTCCGGGGGACTGGTCTATGCGGTGGAGTTCTCCGCCCGCTCCATGCGCGACCTGGTCCGGCTGTGCGAGAGGCGCAAGAACATCATTCCCATCCTCGCCGATGCAGCAAAGCCGGTGGAATATGCCCCACTCCTGGAGCCGGTAGATCTGGTCTATCAGGATGTTGCTCAGAGAAATCAGGCCCAGATCGCCTCACTCAACTGTGCAAGGTACCTCTGTCAGGGAGGAGAGCTGTATCTGATGCTCAAGAGCCGCTCGGTGGACGCGACCGCCAGCCCCAGGGCAGTCCTGCAGTCAGAGCTAAAAAGGCTGACCGGGCTTGATAGGATCGAGGTCATGGACCTAGAACCCTATCATCTGGACCACTGGGCGGTGCGGGCCAGATGGAATCCGAGACCGATATGAGAAGCATTGGATCTAGTTGATCAACTCCAGGCTGCTGCCTTGAAAAGACGGATCTAGCAGGAGAGTGAATATCAAAATCGGCCAAAGCGCCTGAGAGCCAATTTTAAATGCAATAAGATCCATTCTCGGAGATTGGGCAGAGTATAAATGTGACCGTACTCAGCAATTCCCTCAGGAAGGCTGCCCTCCTCTATTAGATCAACAGCCTCAATCATCATCCTCGTACTCTGCTCTGCCGCTTTCTTTTGCAGGCTCTTCCAGGTTTCATTCTTTTGGATCTTTAGCCTCTTCTCAACGATAGGCTCACCGCAGTCAAGCCCGACATTCAATCGTTGCACCGTCACCCCCATCTCCCTCTCACCATTATATAGCTCCCAGAAACCGGGCGGCTGACCCCGGTATTTGCGCATATCACCATGATGATAGGAGAGGACACCAAATCTGGGAACCTTCAATACCGCTGCCTTTAAAATGCCAAACCCGGATAAGAGAGCTAACAGATCGGGCTGCAGCCTTTTGAGTTCATTGAGAGTCTTTTCAGAACAGATATTATCAGTGAGAATTACGGGAATATTTTTCGATCGGAAATAGTCTTCGGCCGCCTCAGATGGTGAAAAATTCTTAAAAAGTGTTTGCAGGGCCATTACAATGATATAGCCCCCCCTACCCCTCTTCAGATTGTAGATCAATCTGCTCAAAAGACCTGGTCTCGCCGTATCCAGAACACAGCACAGTATTGTATGCTTGGATGAATCGAAGAATGTCCTCAATACCTCTATTTGAAACAAGTCCAAGGTCTGAGCACATAAGAATATAATTTTCATAACCTTCCATTTGCCTCTTGATAGCCATAGCTCTGACCGGAGACCAATGCCCGGAGGAATCCCCAAAAGCCGCTCGCCTTGACTATCAGCTCATCAGTATTGCCCGAATCGCTCAAGCAAAACCGCTTCAGAGCGAAGAGATCGGATCCTCCGTCATTAAACCCAGGATCGACTGTGATTGCACACTCATACCCGGCGCTTCTTACCAGCTCAATATCCCTATCGGAATAATCTCCATTGGGAAATGATAATGATGAAATGCAAAAGCCGTAATCATTCTCCAGATCTCTTTTGGAGTCGAATATCTCTTCAGCTGCCTTTTCATTGGAGCATCTGGGCAGACAGACATGGGTGACAGTATGGGACTGGAAATTTACAAGTCCAACACTCGCCATTTCCATGATTTCCTCATGGGATAATGCCTCTCGATCAGCTGAATCTGCCCGCGCCCCATACCCTTGAAGGGTTAAGATTTCTGTCCTCTCCACATCAGAACACTCTTTTAATTTTTGTATATCATCTTGATGGAGTTGAGGGCAGTTCCACCAGAATTGCTGGTTGGTATCAATTATTCCAGAGCACAAAAATATGCTAACATGTATTTTATGTTTCTTTATCACCGGATCGAGCAGGAAGTTACTTTTATGACCATCATCAAATGTTATTATCAATGATTTAGGCGGCAGTCGATCCATGTGGCCGGATTTTCTCGCATTGATATAATCATCCAGAGAAATTACATTGTACAATCTCTTTAATACCGAGAAGTGATTGTCTGCCAGTAGAGGATCTAAATCATGATACAGAACTATAGTAACCCTGCGCTTTTGGATGAATTCGCGGAAAAGATAAGGAATTCCAGTCATACGAATGGCACGAAAGACCATTTCCTCATAGCCCATATTCCCGCCATTTGGCCCTCCTGTGATAAGCCTTTCTATTATCATAGAAATCAATTCACCAGGACGCCCAGAACTGAATAAAAAAATTAAACTTATTTAGAGGATCAAAAACCGATGACCTTGTGAACCTCATCAGATATTATATTGGGCAGCAGCCTGATGTAGCCCACCAGTGGTATCCTCACCCTGGCCACCCCTATCACCCACTCCTCCTTGACCGGGGTCAGATAGCTGATCCCATCTACCACATAGGTACCGTTCTCGGTCTGGTAGAGGAGAAATCCGGTGTTCTTGTCCAGAAATACATCATCGTCCACCCGGATGAATCCATCGCGATGCTGATCGAAGTACGACATATTGGCCATGCCCCACTGGCCTGCCATCTGATCGATGACCTCATTGTGGTCCCCCTTGGTGATATAGCCGGCGAAGGGTGCCGCTGGCCCTCCCTCCCACATCGGCTCACCCTCCTCCACAAAGTACATAGCGCGATGAATTATGGGTACAGCCTTGTCCCGGCTAGGGGGCATTCCCAATACCATTTTCAGCTGGTCGAACAGGTTCAGGCTCTCTTTGCCATAGGGCCGGTAGAGGATGACGTCCCCAGGATTATTGAATGCAGTGTAGTTTTTCTTCTCCCCCTCATCCCAGGGAATCACCTCGGTGCGGCTCGCCCCCTGGACGATGATTATATCTCCCACATTGAGATTGGGCACCATGCTACCAGACTCCACAGCCACCATAGGCGTCCACAGGCCCAGCGTGATCTGGGAGAGGAGGGATATGGCCCCCACCACCACTACCACGAAGATTATGTCCTTGGCCAGCTCAGGAATAGGCAAACTGTCAAACCATTCTCCGATCTTCATCAGCCACATTTATCAGTTGGTACATTCTTATACCCCTTTCGATGCTGCAGATATCCCCCAAGTCCGTCAGGAACATTCCAGCGCAAGGCCGGGAGATCGTGCAGAGGTTCGCCGAGCAGGGCTATCAGCTGGAGCCTGAAGCCCTGGAGGTCATAATCAGCTACCAAGGGAGCAAAGAGGAACTCTTCCGGCGCATAATCAACAGCATAGATCAATCGGTAGCGGTCATTGAGATGCAACATATAAACAACTTAATCCAGTCCCATCCAGAAAATAGAGCCTGTCATACCGCATCTGCCTCCTCTGTTCACAATAGATCCTTCGCGCAGGCGGTCAATCATTTTTCTGCCAGTGTCTCAACCCTTCCGCCCATTCCCTCTGTTCCACCTATCTCTCCGTCCACTACCACCCCAAGCAAGCCACCTATTCCCAGACTCCGGCAATCCATTCCAGATGATCATCATTCCCAGGAGTGCTCCGTCCAGTTGAAGGGCGACATAACCGGGAGGTCCACCTGCATGGGGGAGTACGATGACTTCGTCTGTTACTTCCGGGACAGATATGAAAAGATCAGAGAGATCCTCTCCCGCCGGATCAACTCCAGGCCGATAGAGTCCTTAGGAAAGAGTACATCGGGCAGAGAGGTCTCTCTCATCGGCATGGTCCTGGATATAAGAAACACCTCCAAAGGCAACCGGGTGATAGAGCTGGAGGATCCCACCGGCCTGATTGTGGCAGTGGTACAGAAGGATGGAGAGGCATATGAGGAGTCGGGGCAGATAATTCCGGATGAGGTGATAGGAGTCACCGGAATATCGGACGGCAATGGGAGGATCTTCGTCAAATCGCTCCTATGGCCGGATATGCCCAATCACACTGCTCCCCTGGAGAAAGGGAGCGGCCATGCCATATTCATATCCGATCTACATGTGGGAAGCAAGTATTTCATGGATGAAGCCTGGGAGAGGTTCTCCTGCTGGCTGAACGGCGAGACAGAAGACCCATCTGGGCTTGCCTCCCAGGTGGAGTATCTGGTGATCGCCGGGGACCTGGTGGATGGCATCGGAGTCTATCCCGGCCAGCAGAACGACCTGGCAATAATGGATATTTACTCCCAGTACGAGGCAGCGGCCAAGATGCTCAATGCCATAAGAAGAGACATCAAGATCATCATCTCTCCGGGCAACCACGATATAGTGCGCCAGGCCGAGCCCCAGCCCGCTCTGCCTCAGGAGGTGCAAAGATGCTTCCGGCCGGATATGCTATTTGTGGGCAACCCCGCTCGCCTGACATTGAGCGGAGTATCAGTTCTGATCTACCACGGCCGGAGCATAGATGATCTCGTCTTACGCCTTCCTGGAATCTCTTATGCCAACCCAGAGAAGGCGATGATAGAGATGCTGAGAAGAAGGCATCTCTCTCCCATCTACGGCAGCCGAGTCTCCATCGCACCGGAGCACGAGGATCATTATGTCATCTCCAGTCCACCGGCAATACTCCATTGCGGCCATGTCCATACCGTGGGAATAGCCCGCTATAAAGGAGTGGCTGTTATAAATAGCGGCACCTGGCAGTCTCAGACCGATTTTCAGAAGAAGATGAATATCCAGCCGGTTTCTGCAGTGGCGCCAATTGTCGATTTGGCCACATTGAAGGTTCGAAAGCTTATCTTCGCCTGATTTAAAGATTTGAAATGGCAGAAAACATTACAAATTTTCTTACCAAAAAAGATAAATATTATAGAGACGAGCTATATTGATATAAACAACGGAAGGGGTGAAACTATTAGACAGAAGGGAGTAATTTTGGTGCTGGCCATAGCATTGCTTTCAATGCCTGTGTTCGCACAGGGCATGGGCGGCGTTGGCAGCATAGATATTCTCGGAAAGAACGGCGGAATATTCGAGACAGAAGGATCGGCATTCTTCTTCCCAGAGTATCAGGATACCAATGTGGACACGATGACTGTGGGAAATGACAGGGCGCTGGCCTTTGGAGTGCCATGGCATCGGGCACCGGTAACCCTGGCCACCAATAATCTTGAGATCATCAAGAACCAGGATACTGGAGAGTGTGATTGCTGCGATACCGGATCCATCTGCCAGGACTGCTGCATCAAGGTCAATATAGACCAGATCAAGGTCGGGGACAGAAACGCTCTAGCATTCGGATTTGCCTCCGCCACCAACAACGTCAAGGTGGTCGCCAACCAGCAGTGATATCAAGCCAATCGGAAACAGGATAAAAGCATGAAGATTTCAAGAGGGCCCGCGGATATCATAAAGGCGGGTCTTCTATTGATTTTTCTCTTATCGGGCCCAGTCTTAGCTGGTCAGATTCAAGACCGCCCGGCCGGGCCCATCACCTCAAGCGAGGCTGCAATTGATATTTCTCCTTCGGAAGAATCGTTTGTCAATCCAGCTTCTCTGGATATCATCTCCCACCAGAGGGAGAAGTTCCTGATGGATAGGGCTCTTCTAAACGAAAGGCTGGATAATCTCTCCGCTGCACATTCTCAGAAGTGCATTTCTATTGTCAGCAACCCTCCAGAGGGCAGCAATCCGGATCTGCAGATACAGGATCCTGATCCTGGCGACTACCTTGAGAACCGCCTGCATATAACGGTCAAAGGGATTTCCGTCCGGGCGATCAACACCATGGAAAGAGGAAAGGCGACCGCTACCTCCAACATAATCATCGAGCCGGTGCAGATCATCAAGGTCACTCCTCAAGCGACTGACAAGCTGAGATGATCACAGCCAGGACGGAATCTGGATCATACGCTCTTCTGATCATTAGCCCTCTGCTTCTCCATCGCCTCTTTAGCCAGGCGGATGGCACATAGCTCTGCGCACATGGTGCAGGTGTCGGTCTCCAACCCCCGCCTGTGCCTGATCTGCCTCGCAAGAGCGGGATTTATCGCTGCCTGGAACTGACCATCCCAGTCCAGTGCCGCCCGAGCCCGAGCCATCTGCAGATCCCAGGAACGGGCCCTCTCCCGCACTCCCGGCCGGGTGAGGTCGGCAGCATGAGCAGCGATGCGAGTGACGTAGGTCCCCTCGACTATATCCTCTCTGTTGGGCAGGTCCAGGTGCTCAGAGGGGGTGGTGGCACAGAGGAAGTCCGCTCCCGCCATGCCGGCGATCACTCCTCCCATGGCAGCGGTGATATGATCGTATCCAGGGGCGACGTCCGTCACCAGAGGGCCAAGAAGGTAGAGGGGCGCTCCGCCGGTCAGGTGCTTCATCGCCCTCACGCTGGTCTCGATCTCATCCGCTGGTACATGTCCCGGCCCCTCCACCATGACCTGCACCCCCGCTGCTCGTGCCCTTCTGACCAGCTCACCGAGCATTATGAATTCCATATACTTAGCCCGGTCCGAGGCGTCCTCGATGCAGCCCGGCCGCAGGCCATCGCCAAGGGAGAGGGTCAGCTCATACTCTTTAGCTATCTCCAGCAGGTAGTCGAACTCCTGGTAGTAGGGGTTCTCCTCTCCGGTGTCGGCGATGTACTTCATAGTTATGGATCCGCCCCGGCTCACCAATCCCATCAGACGGGGGTCCTGTCTGAGCCTCTCCAGGGTGTTCTTGTTCACCCCGGCATGAACGGTGACAAAGTCCACCCCATCTTTGGCTTGCCGAATCAGGGCATCGAACATCCCCTGACTGGTCAACTCCTTTTGCACAGCGGCCTGATAGATGGGCACTGTGCCCAGGGGTATTCTCACTGCATCCAGGATCTTTTTGCGCACCAGGTCCAGATCCCCTCCGGTGGACAGGTCCATCACTGCATCCGCCCCTGCTCCAACTGCCGCCAGAGCCTTTTCTACCTCTACCTCAGGAGAGTCGAGGTTCTGGGATGTACCCAGGTTGACATTCACCTTGACCGTGAGCATCTCCCCTATGCCCGCCAGCTGGAGCCCCACTTGACGACGGATGTTTGCCGGGATGACCGCCCTTCCCGCCGCCACCAGCCGGGCCAACTTTGCCGGATCTATTCCCTCGCTCTTTGCCACCAGGGCGATGCTTTGGGGCACCCGCCCCCTGCTTGCCTCTTCCATTAGGGTCATTGTTACCAACTAATATATTGTAGGAGCAACTTTTTCGCTGCAGGTGTTTATCAATGGTTGAAGTGCATAAGGTTAGCGGTGCCGCCTTCGATGGCAATGTCTATCTGGTCATAGACAAGAGGCCCATATTAGTGGACGCGGGCATGATGGCCGGGCCGACCTTAAAGAACATCAAGAAATTCATTGATCCAGCCGAGATCGAGCTGATCGTCCTCACCCACTGCCATCATGATCATAGTGGTGCCGCTCCTGCCCTGAAGGAGGCGACTGGAGCGCGGCTGATGTTGAGCGAGAAGGAGGTAGGCTGCGTGGGTGACGAGCTGGCGTCGGTAGCATACCTATTCGGCCAACAGGCTCCGGAGTACGAGGTGGACGAGACCCTGAGAGAAGGGATGATCCTGGATATTGGGGATTGGAAGCTGGAGGTCATGGAGACCCCAGGACACTCCCCAGGCAGCCTGTGCCTTTATGAGAGGAAAGAGAAGGTGCTCTTCTCCGGTGATACGGTATTCCCGGACGGGAACATCGGCCGGACAGATATGTTCGGCGGCAGCACCGAGGAATTGGTCCGTTCCATCCAGAGGCTGACAGAGCTGGATGTGAAGACCATGTATCCCGGCCATATGGATATAACCAGCCAAGATGTCAATCGCCAGATTCAAATGAGCCTGAGGTTTGCCAAGAGCATCTAGCTGGATGGGAAGCGATCATATGACGGACAAGAACGACATAGTGAAAAGGGAATCAGAATCCATATTCCAGACATACAGCCGCCAGGATGTACTCTTAGTCAAAGGCAGGGGCGCTCATGTCTGGGATAGCGAAGGCCGGGAGTACCTGGACTTCGTCGCCGGCATAGCGGTGAACAGCATAGGACACTGCCATCCTAAATTGGTGGAGGCGGTCAACCGCCAGGCTTCTGCTCTCATCCACACCTCCAACCTCTACTATACTGAAAACCAGGTTCTTCTGGCGGAGGAGCTGAAAAAGCTCACCGGCATGGACCGGGCATACTTCTGCAACTCCGGGGCGGAGAGCATAGAGGCAGCGCTAAAGCTCCTCCGCCGGGCGACGGGCAGGGCGAAGATCGTGGCGGCTGAGAGAGCCTTTCATGGCCGCACCCTGGGAGCCCTGGGCCTGACCTACAAGAGCGCTTACAGAGAGCCCTTCCGTCCTCTGCGAGAGGCCCAGTTCGTCCCATACAGCGACAGCGAGGCTCTGAAAGCAGCAGTGACCGCAGAGACTGGAGCGGTGATCCTGGAGCCGGTGCAGGGCGAGGCGGGGGTCTATGTGCCGGACAGGGATTATCTGAGAACGGCCCGGGATATCTGCGATGACCGGGGAGCCCAACTCATCCTGGATGAGGTGCAGACGGGATTTGGCCGGACCGGCCGGTGGTTTGCCAAGGAGCACTCCGGGGTTATGCCCGATATCATCTGTCTGGGCAAGGCCATAGCCGGAGGCCTGCCCATGGGAGCGATGCTCGCCCGTGGTACTGTGGCAGAGGCCTTCCAGAAGGGAGATCACGGCTCCACCTTCGCTGGCGGACCTCTGATCTGTGCCGCTGCCCTGGCGGCGATCGATATCATAAGAGAAGAGAGGCTGGTCGAGCGTTCAGAGGAGATGGGGGGATATCTGAAGTCCGAGATCGAGAAACTCAAGCCTCTGGAGGTTCGCGGACTGGGGCTGATGGTCGGTGTGGACCTGGACTGCGACTGCAAACAGCTGGTAGAGAGAGCCCTGGGCAAAGGAGTGCTGATCAATAACACCAGTGAGCATACCCTCCGCCTCATCCCCCCTCTGGTGGTGACAAAGGAGGAGATAGATAAAGTGGTGGCGGTCATAGGTGAGCTTCTCTAGGCTGGAGACGAGGGAGAGCATCAAGCGGCTCCGGCCTTATGTAGCCGGCAAGGGGTTTGTCGAGATCTCCCGCCGCTATGGCTTCCGGCCGGAGGAGATCGTGAAGCTGGGCAGCAATGAGAACCCCTATGGCCCCAGCCCCAGGGTGAAAGAGGCCCTGCAGAGGATCTCCCCAGAGAGGTATCCAGAGCCCGAGGAGCTCTTAGAGGGGCTGGCCAGATACACCGGCTTTCCGGAGGAGATGATAGTCATCGGAGCGGGCATGGACGGGGTGATGGACACCTTAACCCGCCTCTTTCTGGAGAAGGGGGACCGGACATTCATTCCCACCCCCACCTTCAGCTACTATGAGATCCTGACCGTGCTGGCGGGGGCAGAGCCGGTATTCTCCCCTCGGGGACCAGACTTCCGGATTCAGGAGAACATTCCGAAGGAGGGGAAGATGGCATTCATCTGCTCGCCGAACAATCCCACCGGAAACGTCCTGAAAGAGGATGAGCTGCGCAATCTTCTGGAGACGACTGAGGCGGTCGTCTTCATAGACGAGGCCTATGTGGAGTTCGCAGAGCGCAGCCTGGCGGAGCTGGTGAATAGATACGAGAACCTGGTGGTGGGACGAACCATGTCCAAGGCCTTCGGCCTGGCGGGGATGCGCCTGGGATATGCTCTGATTCCCCAGTGGATGGCCCAGGAGTACCGCCGGGCAGCGCCGCCGTTCTTTGGAATCTCCTGCGCCTCTGTGGCGGCCGGGGTGGCCGCCCTGGGGGACCTGGATTACATGAACGAATCGGTGAGAAAGATCAGAATAGAGCGCGAGCGTCTGCAAAAAGAGATCAACTCCTATCCCTCCCAGGGCAATTTCCTCTACCTGCAAACTGAGGATTCCTCGGACTCATTTGCCGAGAGGTTCCTGCAAAAAGGGGTCATCATCCGCGACTGCCGCTCCTTCCGGGGAGCAGGAGAGAATCACGTCCGGGTGACTGTGGGAACCCCAGCGGAGAACGAGCGCTTCCTCGCCGCCTTCAGGGAGATATGCAGATCGCCCTGACCGGCACCCCAGGGACGGGCAAGACCACCATCGCCCGTCTTTTACCCTACCCGGTGATAGACATCAATGCCCTGGTCCGAGGGGGCCTGAACTTCGGCACCGATCCGGAGAGGGGCTGCCTGGAGGCGGACATGGATGGACTGGCCGATCGCCTGGCGGAGATGGACAATGACCAGATCTCCATCCTAGAGGGGCATTTCTCCCATCACTTCGCCGACTGGTCGATAGTCCTCCGGCTTTCACCCCAGGTGCTCGAATCCCGGCTGGAAGAGAGAGGCTACCGGCCCGAAAAGATCAGGGAGAACCTGGAGGCGGAAGCCTTGGACGCGATCTTAGTGGAGGCAGTGGAGTTCTGCTCGCGGGTGGATGAGATCGATACCACTGGACGGAGCCCCCGGGAGGTGGCCGATCTGGTGAGGGAGATAATCGAGGGAAAGCGGGCCATGCCCCCCGGCCAGGTGGACTGGCTGGAGGAGTTCCTGGGGATCGATTCCTCGGGCTGAGTCTGGCAGAAGACTGTTCAAAGACTGTTCACTTTGACCTCAAGCCCATCATAAAATTCAGGACTTGAGCGCCCTGGCAATTATCGGCGCCACAGAGACGGTGCTCACTCCCTTGTCCAAGGTGTCCGTGGCTAAAATGCCCTCCACCCCGGAACGGTAGAGCTTGAGCACCGCCGAGCCGGTGAGGACGGGGTGTACCGCCGCCAGATAGACCCGAGCTGCGCCCTGGGCGCGCAGCATCTCTATGGCCGTGGCCATGGTGCCTCCGGTGGCGATCATATCATCGAATATCACCACATCCCTTCCCCGGACGTCGATCTCTTTGGGGGCCATGCTGACCTCGGTGCCTGATAGGCGGGTCTTCTGCAGGTAGTCGCAATCCGCCCCCAATGCGGAAGCGGCAGTCCTGGCCATAGCCACTGCCCCCTTATCCGGCGATATGACCACCAGGTCCTTCAGGCCTAAAGAGGCCACCTTCTCTGCCAGAAGGGGTGTAGCATCCAGATTTTCCGCCGGACAGGAGAAGTGGTCCAGGATGGAAGGGGCATGGATATTGACCAGATGGACTCTGCCCCTCTTCAGGAAAGGATCCAGAGCCGTGGCCACTGCCCTGGCGGTCATGGGCTCGCCCGGCTTGAAGATCTTATCCTGGCGGGCATAGCCGAAGTAGGGTATGACCAGATCGATACTGCTCTCCCGGCAGACGTCCAGGAGCTGCAAGAGATAGACCAGATCCCGGTCGGTGGGAGTGGACTGGATTAACATCACCCTCTCCTCCAGGGTAGCCACCACCTGGGTATATGACTCCCCATCGGGAAAGGTCTTGTAGTCGCACAGCGCCAGCGTCTCGCCCAAAATCGCCGCCACTCTTCCCGCCAGGAGCTGAGAGGCCGGACCTCCTATGATCACTCTTTTACCCTCCTACTTTAGCTTCCTACTACTTTCAATTTGACCTTCAATGTGGGGGTGACTATGGAACCTATGGACCGGCAATCGGTGCCAACCTCGATGGTCTTCAGGATTTCGAAGATATTCCCGGCGAGCATGAGGGAGCGAACCGGCTGGGCCTCTTCTCCCAAGGTTAAGCGAAAGGCATTGCGTGCCTCGACTGAGAAGTCGCCCGATATGGGGTTGGCGGTATGAGCGCCGATGAGGCCATGGACCAGATAGCCCTCTGCCTCCTGCTGGAGGTTGTAGGCTGAGGGAGAGGCAACGATCAGATTTCTCGATCCCACCCGCGGCAGGTCAGAGTAGCCCGAGCGCACCGAGTTCCCTGTGGACCGGACGCCCTCCTTGCCAGCGGTATAGCTATCGTATAGAAATCCCTTGAGCATCCCCCTGTCCACCAAGACTGTCCTCTGAGAGGGCACTCCTTCCCCGTCGAAGGCTGAGGAATCTATCCCTGCAGGGAGAAGACCGTCGTCGATGAGCATGAAATCCTCGGAGGCGATCATCTCCCCTACCCGACCGCGAAGGGAGGAGCGCCCCTTCTGAACGCTATCTGCCTCCAGAGAGGAGAGGAACGCTCCCTCCAGGAGTTCTGCTGCTGCCAGCGGCCTGAGCAGTACATCGAAGGTCCCGCTCTCCCCCCGGCCTCCTCCCAAAGATGCTTTGGCTATCTCCCCTGCCGACCGGCCCACGGACTCCATCGACCGCTCCAAGCGACGGGAATTGAAAAACTCGCTTCCAGTGGCCACGTCATCCCCACGGGCTATTGCCTCCATCGAGGCCTGCATCAGGGTTGAGGTCTCCACCAGCTCTATTCCCTGAGAGTTGAGCACAAATCCCGTTCCCGAGACGCAGGCCACCCCGCCGGAGACCGGCTCTGCTCCACGGACCTCTCCGCAGCCCGCCAGCAGGCTGCGGGCGATATCGATGCACTCCTCGGGGATGATCTCCTCTAACCGGCGGTCGTAGATTCCCTCTGGCTCAGTCACCCTCTCCGGCTGGGGGAGGGATACCCAGGATTCGTCACCTCCCCGCGCCCTGGCCGATCGCACTGCGCTCCTGGCGACTACCTCCAGCTGATTCATATCGCTGCTGCTGGAGAACCCGACTGCACCGTTGACCACCGCCCGCAATCCCAGGCCACAGTGGTAGCTCTCGCTCGCCATCTCCACGTACTCCCTGCGAAGGTCAACATCCACAGAGCGACCCACCATGCCATAGACCTCAGCCTCTGCCGCACCCTCCCTCAAGGCCAGAGCGAGGAGCTTATGGGCTGATTCGAGGAGGCTATCCGATGTACCTGAGATCCTCATCCCCACCTAAATCAAAGGGAGACTGAGCACGCTCCATCTCCTGTAGCTTGCCTATGATCTTCTCCATCTCCTTCGCCCTCTCCTCCAGGGCCTGCATTCCCACCTCTATGCCCAAGATGGCGGATAAAACGCGCAGGACCTCAGATGCTGCTTTGGGGTCGACCAGATAGCCACTGGTAACGCCCATCAAGCAGATCACCTCCAGCCCCCGCAGCGCTCCCAGCCCTAATAACAGCCCGGAGACGCCGATGATACCACCGCCCGGCTCATTCTCCTGAAACAGGACCCCCTGCTCTTTCATCTCTTCCACCAGCTTCAGGCTGGTGGCAGCGCCCATCACCCAGGACTTGTCCACGAACTGGCCGGTCCCATAGCCNCCCAGAGCATAGATCCGCCGCACCTTATAGCTCTCAGCGATATCCAGAAATATGCTGGTCAATTCATAGTGGCCCTCATTGGTGGCGCTCTGATAGTCGCCGATGATGATCAAGAGATCGGGCTCTCCATTCTCACCCTTTCGCGCATAGATCTCGTTTTTGACCTGCTTGATGGTTCCGTCCTCCTTCACCATCACCTGAGGAGGAAAATGGGGGGAATAGATCTCAATGATCTTCTCGGCATGCAGCTCTTCTACCATATGATCTGCCACCAGTTTTCCCACATGGCCTACTCCAGGCAGACCTTCCACCATAATGGGATCAGTAAGATCTACATCTTTTATACGAAAAACCAGGGTCTCTTTCATTCTCCCTCCGAGGCCAGGGCTCTCCTGTATCTGCCATAAGGATCATCAGGGGAGAACCTCGCCGGCTTGCTGATAACGGCATGGCCCCCGCAGAGGGGACAGATCTCCTTTAAGGTGTATTGAGAACAGGACTCACACCGAAGGATCTTCGATCTCATGCCTCTCTGTGGAAAGCGCCCTCTCCGCCGTGTTGTTCTATATAGCTCACTATGGCCTGAGCGGACTTTTTGAGAACAGACTCCGCATGTTTATAGTCCGGTGCAGTAACATGAATGCGGTAGCGCGGTGCTCCGATATAGGAGATGGAGAGGGTTGCATCCTTATCCTTGATCTTTCTCGCCTGTTTGAGGGCCTTACGGATTACTTCTACACCATCTGGAGCTGGAGAGGTGATATCCACATAGCCGCTGATCTCAACTGAAGGTATCTTGACGTTATCTCGAGAGAGGCTCTCCAGGATCCTTATGTCCTCCTCAGTGAGATCGGCATCTTTTAAAGCTTCAGCGCCGCTGATCGCTGCCTCCTCCATGGCCAGATAGAGGCTGTCGTATGCGGCCATAAGAGAATCAGCCACCCTCTTGGCATCCCCAGGCCGGTCTTTGTAGGCCATCTCCAGCCATTTCCACGCCTTCTGATCCGCCTTCCATTCCTGGATCTTCTCCCTCCTCTGGTGCTCATTAACATCCTTGAGGGATAGATCGATGTGATGCCGGGAGGTATCTACGTTCAGTACCTTGCAGACTATCTTCTGCCCTTCTCGCACATGGTCGCGAATGTACTTGATCCATCCGCTGGCTACCTCGGAGATGTGAATCAGGCCCTGCTTGCCTGCATACTCATCTATGGAGACGAAAGCGCCAAAGTCCACTACCTGAGTTACAGTGCAGACCACAAGAGATCCGGGTTCCGGCCAGCCCTCACGTTGCATCAGAAATCACTCGAGCACTTCTACTACCGTGGTTTTTATCAATGCCTTACCCCCAGTGGGCTCAGCCAATGTGCGACCGCAGACCAGGCATTTCACCACCGTCGAGGCATGGGCGAATATCACCTGCTCATTCTCGCAGTCGTTGCATTTCACCTTGACGAACTTGCTGGGCATATCTAGCTCTCCACCAGATCGAACTTGCCCGCCTTGAATCCAGGACGGTTGTGGGCCTTCTTGCATTCGCTGCAGCGGTACCTCAGGTTCAATCTCTTCGTGGGCTTGTCTCCGCCGGGAACTTTGGAGAACTTGCCCTGATTTCCTATTCCATTAGCTCTGAGCTTCTGCCTGGTAATGCGGGTCAATGTGGAAGCCCGGCCTTTTCTCACCCTTTCCACCGTCTGTGCGGTGTGCTTCTTGCAGAACGGACAGTAAGCGTTAAGCTTCTTTGGCATCTTCACTTCTTATCATCTCTGGATCTTCACTTCTGAAGCTAAATTTTTGTTGCGCAGATTTCTGGCATGGACGGCAGGGAGGACGACCACATCGTCCTTGGCGAGAAGGTAATTCTTCCCGTCAACTCCCGCAAACATAGGAACATCATCCAGCAACCGCACGACTTCGTATTCCCCCGATATATCTTTTTTGCCCGTTAAAGGCCTTTCGGTGGGATTCATATGGGAGAGTATGGACTCCCGGCCGAGGGCAATGGTGGAGAGCAGCTGCCGGTAGATCTCCGTCTCCTCTTTCGTCATGCCGCTGAACACCTCCTCCCGGGAGGCAGACCTGGCATTGCGAAGCGCCCGGCGGACGATCTTCTTTATCCTCTGGTCGATGAGCTTGTTCAGACTGCTCCTCTCGCTCTTGAGGGTATCCTGGAGGATTTGAGCCTCCACGCTGAAAGGATCCTCAACTTGATAGAGCTCCTGGCTCATGCCGGTCAGATAAGTGCCAACCTGCTGATAGAAATCCTCATCCAGCGGCTGAAGCTCCGCAGACTTGCGCTCTTCCCGGAGCACATTGGCCAGATCCATTATATCCACCTCATCAGCAATTTTTATGCGGACTGATCTTAAGTGCCTGGATGGTATAATAGTTTTTTCGCCCTTCTAGTGCTTTGTCCGGGCCTGGGCCACCCCTCTGGCCATGAGGAATACCGCCAGGCATAGGGGAAGCTCTTCCTGGCCCTCCCTCAGGTGGTAGCTCGTCCCCTTCATCTGGGTGCTGAAGGGTTTTAGGATCTCTAAAGCCATTGGTTCATCCCCGAAGACCACTGAATCCTGCAGGGGATCGAACTCCTCCAGATCGGAGAGGGAAAGGGGAGTCACCCTCAGCCCCGAGCCACCGTGCAGGCTCCCAGGGCAGCGAATCAGCCGGCGCACATCCGCTGTCACCGGCTCATCGGTCTCACCCCGTTCCCGGTCCAGGTTCAATCCCACTGCCACCCCTTCGCTCTCCAGCCCCTCCTTCAAAAGAAGCTTCCAGATGCCAGCGCTTCCCCGAAAGAGGTCCAGGTTACCCCGGCGGATCTCATCTATCACCCCCTCGCCCTTCAGGCTGCGATAGAAGCTGGTGGCCTTCTTGGGGCCGATGCCTCTGACCCGGGATAGGACGGCCACCGCTCCAGGCTCGTCTAGGGTGCGCAGACCTTCCACAAAGGAGAGGATAGAGCGATTAATCCTCCCCCCCCAGCCCGGAGCATCCTGGGCAGGAGCTTTCAGACTCCTGCTCCCCTCTCGCCCCCATCCCTCAGCTGGAACCTCATGGATGAAACGGTCGATGGACAGGCCCCTACCGGAGAGGTAGTCCACGATCTCCCGTCGCTCATCTCCCCCGAAGCTGTAGATCCGCGGGTCCCGAACGTGGATGTGATAGCCCCGGCCGCCGGAAAAGACCACGCAGATCCTGCTCTCGGGAAAGCCAAAATCAGATAAAAGAAAAGTGAGGAGCTTTTCCGTCTCTTTCTTGACTTGCTCGAGCATTCCCGCATAGCTCCTTGGCGCGCCGCGCAGGTGATCGGCATCCAGATCGAAAATCAAGTCCGCTCCCTGCCAGATCTTCTCTTTCATGGTGGGAGCGGCGGGTCGCTGGTAGTAGGCGGCAGAGTGATAGACATGGCGGGGAACCATGGAGCGCACATAGTCCACCACCTCCCCTCGGCTGAAGAAGGACTTGTGCCGGCGCATGCCCGAGTCATCGAAAAAAAGAAATCCCCATTCCCTCGACTGCAGGCCCGGTGGAGGGTCCAGGGTGGCCTGAATATAATACTCCCGGAATTTCGATATCAGAAGGTTTAGGGTTAGGGCGTTTATGCCATCACCTCAGTAAAGATCTGGACGGCGGTCGGCAAAGCAGGGGATCTCTCCTCGCACCTCGTCCTTCTCCCCTGGATCGATCTCGCCGAATATGATCTCTTCGCCGCACTCGGCTTCTGCCAGCACAATGCCCCGGGCGGTGATGATCATGGATCCTCCTCCTTTTGCCCAGTTGCAGGCCAGGTGAGGTATCTGGTTCTCTATCGCCCGAGCGATGCACAATGCCCTCCACTGCCCGCGCCTCTGCGAGGGAAACTGGGCCACGGTCACCAACAGATCAGCATCTTGCAGGGCAAGAGAGCGGGCCACCTCAGGAAAGCGCAGGTCATAGCATATCTGCAGGCCCACCCTGCCCCAGCGGGTGGATATGGGAGAGATCGTCTTTCCCCCGTCAAAGTGTTTTTTCTCCTCCCCAAAGGGATGGATCTTGGCCCGCAGCTCTAAGCCGGAGCGGTCCAGGCAGAAGCCCAGGTTTAGCCGGCTGCGACGCACCGAGCCGATGATCAGGCAATCCTGCTCCCTGGCCAGGACGCGGAATGGATCAAGCTCCTCATATGCATCCCTCCTCCCATCCCCAGTATGTCCGCGCTCATAGCAGAAACCGGTGAGAAAGAGCTCAGGATAGACCAGTATCTCTGCTCCTCTATCCAGAGCATTGCGAGCCAATAGTAGAGCTCGAGAGAGGTTCTCCGAATCCTGACAAGGCAAGACGGTCTGCTGAAGGAGGGCAGCACGCATGCTAAAAAGAAGGCAAGTCCGTATATATTAAGATGGACCAGGTTAAAGCAGATGACCAAGAGCTTCAGAAGCTGGACATATGAGACCCTGGAGGAAGGGGGTCATGCCCGCGGCTGGCCCAGACTGATCAACCTCGCCCTTATGATCCTGGTGGTTTTAAACGTCCTGGCGGTGATCATGGAGACAGTAGAACCGCTCTATTCCGCCTATGGACCCCTATTTGAGGGCTTTAATACCTTCTCCATAGGAATATTCACCATCGAGTATATTCTGCGCATCTGGAGCTGCATCGAAGATCCCAGATACCGCGCCCCCAAGGGCAGCAGACTGCGTTTTGCCATCACACCCCTGGCAATAGTGGACCTCCTGGTGGTGCTCCCCTTCTATCTCCCCTTCATCTTCGACGATCTGAGGTTCATTCGCGCCATGCGCCTCTTCCGCTTTTTCCGCATTTTGAAGCTGGCCCGCTACTCGCGTGCCCTGCAGACCTTCGATGACGTCCTCCGGCTGAAGAAGGATGAGCTTGGTCTGATGCTCTTCACCATGATCATCCTGCTGATCACCTCCGCCGGCCTGATGTACGAGGTGGAACATGCCGCCCAGCCCGAGGCATTCGCCTCCATTCCCGATGCCATGTGGTGGGGCATAGTGACACTGGCCACCGTGGGGTACGGCGATATCTATCCGGTCACTCCCTGGGGCAGGCTGATCGGCTCGTTGGTGGTGATCCTGGGAATCGGGCTGTTTGCCCTGCCCGCGGGGATCCTGGCCATGGGTTTTGTCGAGGTGCAGGCTAAAAGGAGAGAGAAGGAGAATGCCGCCGGATTGGTCTGCCCATACTGCGGCCGGCTGATCGGAAAGACTGCCGGCTATGGAAAAGAGCAGGATGAAGAGGAGGGCAGGATCCAGATGGGCCGTTGGCAGTGATATGAGACGGTAGCCTTAGTGGATATCGATTATAAAGAAAGTCTCGCCGATGTTCGCCTGGAGATGGCGGATGGGCGCTTTTCCTCCCCGGAGTGGGTTCATCCGACAAATTGATCTTCTTATAATTGCCATCAGATCTGTCAATCCAGCCAATCAGATGGTTGGATGTAACGAGGAGAGGGCCGGGAGCGGCAAAAGGTAAAGGAAGGGAGATTGTAAGGAAAAGCCGCCCCTGGCCACGAACCAGTAGCGAAGCTATTACTAGTAATTAATTCTTTTGGTCAATTCGACTTTGCCCTCGTGACGATGCCGATAAGCCTAAAAGCCAATCCCCCCAACTGCCCTTCTATGAAGCGCATCGGCATCGCCGACACCACCTTCGCCCGGGTGGATATGGCCCGAGCGGCTGTTAGCACCATCAAGAAGGAGGCCTCGGTGGAGATCGTCCGCTATACCGTCCCCGGGATCAAAGATCTGCCTGTGGCGGCCAAGAGGCTGCTGGAAGAAGATAGATGCGATATCGTCATCGCCCTGGGAATGCCCGGCTCAGCAGAGAAGGATAAGATGTGCGCTCATGAGGCATCCAACGGCCTGATCATGGCCCAGCTCATGACCAACAAGCATATCCTGGAGGTCTTTGTGCACGAGGATGAGGCTCAGGATGAGAAAACCCTGGCCTGGCTGGCGGAAAAGCGGACTGCTGAGCACGCCTTAAATGCCCTCCACCTGCTTTTCAATCCCGCGATGCTCACCCGCCTGGCAGGGACCGGACAGAGGCAGGGCTATGAGGACGCCGGCCCCATCGAGGGTGGCTCGGGCGGATATCTGGGGCACTGAGAGTTAGGGAATAAACAGAGAGAATGTTATGTAAAAAGGGATAAAGAGCCTCTGCCCAATCGGAAATGGATAATTCAGGAACTCTGATCGGGGAGGGGAAGCCTCGCCTCTGCGGGAGTGCTGCTTGAAGCAGTATTGTTGGCCCCCGTGCCACTGGAGACCATCTCCTTGGGTGACTGGCTGCCCAGAAAAACAATGCCCGCTTCATTCTGAGGGAGAGAATCTCCCGTCACCGGGAGGATCTCCATTCCTTGAGTCTCATTCAATTCATTCAGATCCACAGCGCTGATTGCAACCGCCTCGCTCTCTGGATAGGACGGAATCTGCAGGAGCTGGGCAGAACTGGCCTCTGGGGGGAGGACGATCTTTATGCTCTCATTGAATCCATCGAAGATCATGGAGATGGTGGAGCTTATGCGAATCGCCATGTTCTCCCCCTGGGCAGCCTGCAGATCCAGCGACTGAGGAGTCATAGAAAGGGTCTCAAAGACATCTGCCCTCTTTATGAGATGGCTCTCTTTGGATATCCAGTAATGAACCTCCAGGGTCATATTGCGGAAGAGCTCAGAGATGTTCATGGGGATGAAAGGCATATAGGAGGCCACCTCCTGGGAGAGGGGATCGGCATAAGAGGCGATATCCATCTCTGCTCGCACCTTATAGCAGTCCTCATCCCCCACCTTCTCCGAACCGATCAGAGTAAGCCGGGACCGATTGAGCATATCGATCTGCTGCTCCAGGGAATTCTGTTCTGACCATGCTGCGCCCATTCCGGTTAGGGCTAGAGCGGTCCAGTTGCCGTCCATCTTCATAAAAATGGTATCATTTAGCAGATACTCCTCCAGGGCCACGGCCGAGGAGTTGCCCTCATCGCCAGGTACAAAGGTAAAGGAGGCCATGACCAGCTTCAAGGCCTGATCGGTCATATTGACCAGGCCGAAGCCTATGGACCGGGTCTGAACCTGCTGGGATTGGCCGGAGGTGAGGTTCTCAAGAACCATATCCTGCTCCATCTTAATAAAAAAAGTATAGGACTCCAGGTCGTCCGATGATGCCACCACCAGCTCCCTCAAAGCGGATGATATGACATCATCCTGGGAGCGATCATTTGTCTGGCATAATGCACAGGAGCTGGAGAGCAGCAAGGCCATTGCCAGTACTATATAGTATCTCATGGGGAAGAAATAGAGCAGAACAGGGTAAATCTTTTTTGCTCTACTCGATCCTCTTGAACATAGCTCCCTTGACCCCGCAGACCGGACACTTATCCGGAGCCTCGCGCTCCACAGTCATGCCGCATACCGGGCAGACATAATAGGGGAACGACTCCTTCTGGGAATCCAGCCCGTCGAGCATAGCATGATAGAGCCGGGCATGATGCTCTTCCACCGCATTGGCATAGTTGAACGACCTCTCCGCGTCCCGGGCGCCCTCCTCCTTTGCTACGGCGATCATCTCTGGATACATATCCTTGAACTCATGCGTCTCTCCGACGATCGCCTCGCGCAAATTCTCTTTGGTGCTCTTTATGGCCTTCAGGGCGCGCAGGTGGTTTGCGGCATGCACTGCCTCCGCCTCCGCCGCCGCCCGAAAGAGCCTGGCAGCCTGAAGATAGCCCTCTTTTTCCGCCTGGGAGGCAAATGCGCTGTACTTCCTGTTCGCTCCAGCCTCGCCGGCAAAAGCCTTCCTCAAGAAATCCTCAGTTCTGGTCATAACCTATCACTCCTATTTGCAATTGATTTTTTATCAGATAAAGCTGTTGAAATCTCAGATCAATGAGATCTACTCCTCAGGGCAGAGATCCTCAGAGTAGAGGTCGACATCATTAGAGCGATCATCGATTGCCAGATCAAAATATCCGGTGATCCTCAGTATGTCCAGGCGGGATATCTCATAGACACCCCCTTTCCTCTCCAGGGGAGGATTGACCTGGATCTCCTGCAATGTCNCCCCTGACCGGCCATTATGATAGCGGTCGAATATCAGGCCCCAGGGGACGAGGTGGGCAGTCCTGCTCCGTCCCACTCCGTGGCGCAGCTCCACCGCCAGTATGCCCTGACGGCCGGAACGAGTGATGAAATCCGTCTCCCTCTCGATCTGATGAGACCCAGCGGCAGTGCTGAAATGTTGCCTGAAATAAAGCGACCTCGTCTTGCGCGCGTCCAGGCTTTTGCACTCGATGGCCAGATAATACTCAGGAATTTTAGAGTCCACCAGGATATCGGCCAGCTGGGTGGCAAAGCGCGACTGCCGGAGGCGGTAGGCTATGGCGGCTATGCCCTCCCTCTCGAAGAAGGAGTTGAGAGAATTGACCATCGCCCACTCAAAGTTTCCCATCAGTAGAGATATTTCAAAGCCATTATTAAAGTATCTTTTCCCGATCAACCACTTTCGCCCCGCCCTCAGTCCCACACTTTATAGCCTTTGGACATGAATATCTCTTTTCGTTCTCTGTGAGGGTTCATATGATAGTGGGAAGGACTCCGTGGGATTTTGCCGTCGAGGCCATTCGAACTCCTGCATTCGGCCTATTCCTGATAGCTTTGCTCATACTTATTGAACTTATATTAATACTATTATTTATAATGGCATATGCAGGATTGATAGATATAGAGTTCAGCTACGGTGGACTTGGTGTGCAGATGCATCATCTCAGCGGAAACCTGTCCTGAAGGATGCTGAAAGTATAAATATGGGAGTATATGTAAGATGATGGTGAGCTTATTATATGAAAATGCTGATAGGGATAGGCATGCGGAAAGTTGTCATGCTGATGATCGGATATAAATTAGTATAATATGATGTTTTTAAAGACATATTAAGTACCTGAAAAACTTAAAGTACTAATTGAGGTATGCTGATCTCATGGACGGGGAGGAGGATGAGATTTGCCGCATACGGCATCATCTGAACTGAGGATCAATGGCCTGGGCAGATTTGTGCGCGCTCGCTCCATCTCCGATGCCTGGCACCGAGGCCTGAACCTCATCTGGCGGCAGGGGGAGGAGATATCAGATGAGAGAGGAACCCGGATCCGGGAGATTCTATCCCTGCAGGTGGTTGTCGAGGATCCATATCAAGAGATGATTCCAGAGGAGTACTCCTGGAATGAGGAACGTCTGGAGGAGTATGCCCATCAGCTCCAGTGCGGAGAGAATCCCGGTTTTGAATATACTTATGGTGAGAGGCTGCGCGCCTGGAGACTGCCGGGCATGCCCCCCTTGGATCAGATCGATACGGCCATCAGACGGCTGCGGGAATCTCCAGCCACTCGCAGGGCCACAGCAGTTACCTGGATCCCGCCTGTGGACTCATCACGGGATGAGGTTCCCTGCATGATCGTGGATGACTTCAAATTACGCAATGGTCGGCTGCACCTGGCCATCTTTTTCCGCAGCCATGACTTCGCCGGTGCCTATCCCGCCAACCTCTATGGCCTGGCCAGACTGCTGGAGTATGCCGCCCAAGAGGTAGGGGCCCAGCCTGGGTCAATCTCCACCACCAGTGCCTCTGCTCACATCTATGAGCACGATTGGGATTGGGTGGAGGAGATGCTCCAGGGAAGAGCAGAGGGCTAACCAGGGCAAGGGAAAAGCATATCTGCATTCATCGAAAAGCATTTACGCTTATGGTCGATAGCCTTCTGATGATAAAAGCTGAAGAGGTGCACAAGAGGATAGAGGAGGGCAAGCCGGTAGAATATGAGAATGTCATCATCTACGGCGACCTGGACCTGCACGATCTGGACCTGCCAGTGGATAAAAATAAGCGGAAGATCGTAAAATCTATAATCAAAATAGAGTACTCGGTGATCAAGGGCAATGTGTTCTTCGATCACTCCTCGTTCCTGGGGCTGGTGGACTTTGACGGCACCGTATTCTCCCAGGCGGCCAACTTCTCCGATTCCCATTTTCAGGAGGACGCCGGATTCTCCCAGGCCCAGTTCCAGGGGGAGGCCAACTTCTCCCGCTCCCATTTCAACACTGAGGCCAACTTCTCCCGCACCAGGTTCAGCGATGCTGACTTCGGCCGGGCAAAATTCAAGCGCAGCTTTCACCTCTCCAATGCCAAGGTATACACCCTGCGCCTCTCAGATGCCATCTTCGAAGAGGGTTCCAGCATCCATTTAAAAGACCTCAACTACAATCGGATTGTGGTCCGCTGGAACTCCATCCGCAACAATCTGCCCTATAACGGCTCGGTCTATCTCACCCTGATCAAGAACTTCAGAAACTTAGAGCAATTCGAGGACGAGGACGACTGCTACTATCAGTATCGAAAGGAGAAGCAGGCCCGGAACACGAAGCCATTTGCCAAATTGATCGACCACCTGGCCTGGCTCTCCTGCGGCTACGGAGTCCGGCCATCCCACACCATGTTCCTCAGCCTGGCCCTGATCATCCTCTTCACCGCCATCTACTGGGGAGGACATGCCCTTCAGCCCTCAGCCTCTGCCGATCCAGAGAGCATTATAACCCTGAACGATGCCTTCTACTTCAGCAGCATGTGGTTTCTTGGGCGGGCTCCCCAGAACATCAGCATCATCGAAGGCTTTGAATTTTTGATCGTCATTGAGACCCTGGCCGGATGGCTGCTCATGGCCCTCTTCCTGGTGACCCTGAGCAAGGTGATGCTTAGGTAAAAGCCATCGGCTCAGAACGCCCTCAAATGGGAGAGGTTTTCCAGGGCAGAGCGGAGCTCATCCAGCTGCACCGGCTTGGAGATATAACCATCCATGCCGGCATCCAGACATCTCTCCCTATCACCCTCCAGGGCATAAGCAGTCATGGCCAGGATCCGGGGCCTATTGGCCAGGTTCATCTCCAGGATGGCCCGGGTGGCCTCCAGGCCGTCCATCTTGGGCATCTGCACATCCATCAAGACCACATCATAATGCTTTTGGCTTAAAGCAGCCACCGCCTCCAGCCCGTTGGATACCACATCTGCCCGGTATCCCAGCTTGGTGAGCATTAGAAGAGCGACCTTGCGGTTGATTGGATCATCCTCTGCCAGAAGGATTTTCAGATCAGGATGGCCAGCCTCCCGATCGTGGGCCCTTTTTCCAATCCGGTTTCTGGGAAAGAGAGCTTCGCTCATCGCCAGCTTCAAGCCGCTCTCGCTTACCGGCTTGGCTAGGGTGACCCTTCCCGGCCATAATCGGTCCTCTGTGACCAGGATAATGGTGGGCAGCATTCTCGCCATATCTGGGAAGACCACCTCCGCACCAGGAACATCGATATCCAGAATAACAGCATCAAAACGACCCGGGATCATCTCCTCCGCCTCCCTGGCCGAGACCACCGGCTGGATCTGCATCCCCAACCTCTGGGACTGGTTGACGAGCCCCACCAAACACTCCTCGCTGCCCACCAGGGCAAGTACCCTCTTGCCCGCTAACTGGTGATCAGGAGCGATATCAGCCTCGGACGACTCCTCAGTCTTTATCTGAAAATGAAATGTGGAGCCTCGACCCAGCTCGCTCTCCACCCATATCCTTCCCCCCATCTGCTCGGTCAGCCTGCGACTGATGGCCAGGCCAAGTCCTGTGCCACCGTACTTTCTGCTGGTAGAAGCATCCGCCTGGCTGAAGGAATGAAAAAGCTTATTCATGTCGCTCTGTGAGATGCCGATACCAGTATCGGCAACATAGAAATGGAGCATATATGGCTCATCCTTCATCCTCACCCCCAGGGATATGCACCCCCTCTCAGTGAACTTAACAGCATTGCTCAGAAGGTTGACCAGGATCTGCTGCAGCCGGGCTGAGTCTCCAACAATGGTCTGGGGGAGGGAATCATCCAGATCATAGACCATCTCCAGACCCTTCTCCCTGGCCTTTGCCGCCACCATGGCCATGGACTGATCCAGGCACTTGCGCAGAGAGAATGGCTGGCGCTCCAGCTTCATCTTCCCCTCATTGATCTTGGAGTAATCGAGGATGTCATTGATGATGGACAGCAATGCATCGCCACTGCTATGAATGGTCTCCACATAATCCCGCTGCTCAGGCGATAGATCTGTCTCCAGGAGGAGGCAGGCCAGGCCGATCACTGAGTTCATAGGAGTTCTTATCTCATGGCTCATATAAGCCAAAAATTCGGCCATCGAGCGCGATGCAGCATCCGCTGCCTGCTGAGCCTGACGGAGCTCTTTTTCCGTCTCCTTATGCTCAATCATCTCCTCATTCAAGGCCATATTAACTCTCAAAAGCCAGGCCGTTCGCTCCGCCACCCTCCGCTCCAACTCCTCCTGGGTCCTCTTCAGGACATCCTCTGCCAGCTTCCTCTCGGTGATGTCATGGATGAATCCCTCCAGAGCTACGAGTTCCCCGGAGGGATCGAATATCCCTTGGCCTTGCTCCCAGACCCACTTGGTGCCCAGGCTCCCTTTTATCCTATAAGTCAGCCGGAATGGGGTTCTCTCTTCTATTGCCTGCTGGATCTCGCCCCAGACGCAATCCCGGTCATCGGGATGGATCAGATCTTCATATGCTATCGAATTGTTGCGAAGAAGATCGGAAGGTGAGCGGCCGGTAAGCTCCAGACATCCGTCGCTTACAAACTCCATGGTCCTCTTGCGGTCGTTCCTGCAGCGATAGGCCATTCCAGGCAGATTGCTCATCAGGGTGGCGAGCTTTCTCTCGCTCTCCCTCAGGGCCTCCACTGTCCGTCGGCGCAGGATGGCATTTCCTATGCTCCCTGCTGCCGCTTGCAGAATTGCCACCTCGTTCTCCGTCCACAGTCTCTCGGAATGGCAGTCATCAATGGATATAACAGCACAAAAACGCCCTTCTATGAACACCGGCAGTAGGAGAAAGGATATGACCCCGTTGTTCTCCAGAACCTTCCTTCCTGGATCGAGGATCTTGGATGTTATGCCCTGAATGGGATTGCCGCGGGAGAGAGTATCCTGCCAGCCTATGAACATGTCCCAGGAGATATTTCCCCGGAATGGCTCTGCAGGCTTCCTGAGCCACTGCATCGGCTCCCCAAATCCGGACTCGCTGCCCCTCCATTGAGCGCTCTCCACGATCATGATTCGATCGGCGCCTATGGAGACCCCCAGGATTCCCAGAGCCTTCCTTATGGCATCGGGATCAGTGGTGAGAAGATGGTTGGTGGCTGTGGCCACTCCCCTCAGCAGGAGATCTCTTTGGCGGAGCTCCTCCTCCGTTCTCCGCCTCTGGACGAGCTTGTACATGCCGCTCATGAGAAG
>JGI11944J13513_1000385_pt1 | contig 45365 bp, 43 predicted proteins | sample TerdegcoTASludge_FD_13513 | JGI IMG/M metagenome (IMG submission 13513) | reverse complement strand
AATAATGACACAGGGATCGGTCCTGGAACTTATCCAGCAGATAGAAAATGAATCATGCGTACTGACAAAACCTGAACGTGCTCTTCTCATAACAGATGGATCTGTCACCCGGCTTTTAGAGGCATTTATAAATGCGCCTGTTGGTGTTAAAACTATTCAGCAGAACATTGTTCCAGCATCAGAAAAAATTGCAGAGTATCTTGAGATTCTACCCGGTGAAGATGTGAATTTTCGGGAAGTCTATCTCTATAATAAAAATAATGACCGTCTGTTGATACGTGCCATTTCATATGCACCATTGAAACATCTTCCACCCGGGGCAATGACCCGGCTTATGAACGAAGATGAGCCAATTGGTTTCATCATGCGTGATGAAAAGATGGAGTCACGGAGAGAAATCCTGTCAATACAAAAGAGATTACTTCCTTCTGAATGCCAGATCCCAAATAAAAGAACCTGTCATTGTCTGAGTAGATCATACCGGATAATTCATAATTCACGTCCTATATTTTATATTGAGGAACAAATTCCCTCCTCCCTTTTTATTGATGATTCTACTGTCAGAGTGGTCACACCTTCCCGCCTTCATATCGGACTTCTTGACATGAATGGTTCCGGAGGCAGGGTTGATGGTGGTGCAGGAATTACTCTGAAAGATCCCGGTTTTATCATTGAAATATCAGAGTCAGATACATTTTCTCTGACATCACAAGAACCAGGGGTATCATATCAGGTGCAGCCAATCCTTGAAAAATTAATCGCCAATGGATTATCAATACCTCCAGTACATATTGATATTCAGCAATCCATTCCCTTTCACTATGGTCTTGGGAGCGGGACCCAGGCAGCACTTGGAATAGCGGCAGGAATAGGAGTATTTTCTGAACAAAATATGAGTGCAGATGAACTGATTGCTATTTCTGGAAGAGGGGGAACATCTGGGATTGGAACAAGAGCCTTTTTCATGGGAGGATTCCTTGTTGATGCCGGTCACCGATTTGGGCCAGGTAGAAAAAAAGATTCGTTTGCACCATCAGCCTTATCTTCTGGTGCAGGTCCTGCTCCCCTGGTTGGCCGGTATGATATTCCAAACGATTGGAATTTTGTACTGGCAATACCAGAAGGATTCGCAGAAATCCATGGCCAGTTTGAACATGATGTATTTCAGACCTTCTGTCCTGTCCCACAACATGAGGTCCAGGCTCTTTCTCACATTCTTCTCATGAAACTGATCCCTTCAGTGGTTGAAGAAGATTTGGAACAGTTTGGGGAGGCAATAAATGAATTTCAGAATTATGGCTTTAAGAAATGTGAACTACGTCTTCAGCCCCCGGTAATCAGGGAAATTATGGATGCCATGATTGATGCCGGTGCAGCCGGGGCTGGTATGAGTTCATTTGGACCGGTTGTGTATGGGGTATGTGATTCGCATATGAATGCAGTTCGGTCAGCTGCTCAGAAGATCATGAACCAAGAGAATGGTGGAAGAACAATATGCACCAAAGGAAAAAATAATGGGGCAGAAATAGAAAGAAACGGATACAAATTACAGATAAATCATTGATTCTCAATTTCATGTATCTGCCTGAAAATATCGGACAAGAAATTTCCTGACTTTTTCTGATTCAATAAATCCTTTATCAAGTTCATCAACCAGAGAATCAATGATATGTACCTGTTCAGCAATTCTGGTGCTTTCAGGAGTTTCAGAGAATGATGCAAGTGTCAGGATAACACTTAATGGATTACGAATCCGATCATTTAAAATTGCAAACTGTTCAATATTCCTATTGATCTGTTCAAATGCATTCATCTGGAGTTGCCTGATTTTAACCCGATCTGAAATATCCCTTGAGATCTGAATTATGAATTCTTCGTTTCGGATTTTTACAACAAGAGCTGTTATCTCGACAGGAATGATCGTTCCATCTTTTGTAACTTCTGAAAATTCTGCGGTCTGAACTGGTGAAATTCTAAAATTTTTAATGAATGATAAAAAACGTCCAAACTCTTCAGGGGGGAGAATGTCTGCAGGCGATAGCCTCATAAGTTCCGCCTGGGTGTATCCCAGCCTTTTTACCGATGATGAATTAGCTTCAATAAAGTGCCCCGGATAAAATGATTCATCAACTGGATACATGGCGACAGAGTCAAAAAGATTTTCAAAAATAATTCTGAATCGCTCCTCTATCCTGATTAAGAGTTCTTCAGTCTTTTTCCATCTGGTGATTCTCCGGAAATACCCCATTTTCCAATGGTAATCAGAATCATTCTTCTCCAGAATGGAAAATTCTACAGACTGTCCCTTTCCAGGTCCGGAAAAAATATAAAGATCTTGGTCTTTCAGGGTGGAAGAAATAAGGTGATATCCATTCGGTGAGATACTATCTGCGTTTTTTATCACCGGAAGAACAACTTCCTCAATGAATTCATCAAATTGTCTGCCGACATAATTCTCTCTGGTGACTGGAAATAACTGAGAAATACCTTTGTTCAGGTGACAGATGATATCTAATGTGTTTAGAATTACAATACCATCCTCTATCCCGGAGGTGAGCTCATACCAGATCTGATATAAACTCTCTGATGAATCCATATGTGATCAACCATTTGTGACTGAATCTATTTATGGAATATCTATTCCATCCTTCGATATATAATACGATTCCATGATTTCTCATACCTGCATCTTTATATCTCCATTCTCGTATATGGGTACGGATATAATATGGCATCACCTGACGTCGAGACAGATCTTATCTATACATTAAAAAAGGAAGCAGGTTCTGCTCTCCCCATTGATATCTGGTATGAGGGAGAAATGTGGATTTTTCATCCGATAGGTTCTATCGATACCACGACATCATCTGACCTTGAAGGAACATTGATAGAAGGAATTAATCAGGGAATGCGTTGGATTATTCTGGATCTGACCGACGTGCGATATATATCAAGTGCAGGTATTCGTGTTTTTATTGCTGCAGCCAAGACTCTGAAGGAAAAGAAAGGTGAGCTTCTGTTTTCTACCCCAAATAAAAATGTATCTGATATACTCCGGTTATCAGGGTTGTTCAAAATTTTTAAAGTTTATCCGGATAATGCAGCAGCAATTCGGTCATTCACCGTCAAATAAAAAATGGTCGAAAATATTTTTTCTCTATACTTTTCCAGCATCATGCAGGTATTCAAAATCGATATGGCCATTATACGGATCGGTCTTTAATAATTTCACCATCACTTTCTGCCCCACTTTAAGACCAGATTCTCTTCGCATTACTCTTCCTTCTGCCGGGGGGCGGATAAGTCTGACATATGTTCCTTTTTCTGATGCACCGGTTACAAATCCCTCAAAAGTCTCTCCAATCCTTGGTTTTAAAAGAACTGCCGCGGCAGATTTTCTCATAAACCGTTCAACCTTATTTGCTGCCTTTTCCCGACCGGAGAGCCATTCTGCTTTTTCCTCAAGTTCCCTGACATGATAAGGGGATTTGGTTCCCAGAAGAACAGACTTGATTAGCCGCTGGATGATAAGATCAACATATCTCCGGTTTGGAGCGGTGCCATGCGTGTAATCGGTGACTGCAAGAGCAAAGTGTCCGATAGGAGTCTTACCAGGAATAAAAGGGACATATTCTCCTGAACCCATGAGTTTTACAACCGTAAGAGAGAGATCTGGAAATCGCTCAGGATCTACTTCACGCTGTTTTATCAGGAAAGATGAGAGTGATTTTGCATCCGGATTGAATGGAAGTTTCTCTCCGAATTTCGCAGCAACAAGCCGAATCTCCTCCCAGTACTTGGGAACCCTGACGACCCTTTGTATCATGGGCAGACCGGCGTTCTCAAGAAAAGCCACCATCGTTCCATTTGCTGCGACCATAAACTCTTCAATAAGACAACGGGCAGCATTTTGTTCCTGGATTACCAGGTCAGTAACTGTTTCACCATCAGAGACCACGTGAGCCTCAAGAGTTTCAAGATCCAGGGCGCCTTGTCTTCTTCGATGAGATCGAAGGCGTACTGCAACTTCATTTTGTAGTTCCAGTTGCTTTTTCAAACCATCTGTCTCTGCAACCCGTGGTGGAACCGAAATCTTACCTTCCAGCCAGTCTCCGATCTCTTCATACACGAGTTTCGCCTTATTCCGAACCACTCCCCGGTAAATATCTCCTGGTCTGACTTCTCCATCTGGAAGAACCATGTATTCAATAATTATTGCATAACAGTCCTGACCTGGAAGAAGTGAGGTAATCCCTTTACAAAGCCGGTCGGGGAGCATATGAAAGGTTACAATCCCTGGATAAACCGATGTTCCATTATGTCCTGCATGGTTATCGATTGAGGAATTCTTGGTCACATAATGATCAACATCTGAAATGGCCACTTTCACATGAATCTCACCATGTTCTCCTTCTTTCACAAACTCAATCTGATCAAGGTCTTCTGAATCCGCATTATCAATAGAGCTCCAGAGAAGCCCTCGGAGGTCTTTGACTCCTTTTTTAATTTTTATATGATGTTCTGGGGATAAGTGATTCGTGTCATGGATGACTTCACGGGGAAACCGGGGAGTAAACCCATACCTCTCCATAGTTTCCCATGCGATAGATTTCAGATCAACATGTTGATGTTTCATGGTATAGTCCTGATAGAGGAATCATACCCGGCCGTTAATATCTGTTCGCATTTATACCAGGGTATCAGTTTTCTGTATTCACATCCCATTATCTGGTATGAAACAATCAATCGGGAAGAAACCTGCAATCATTCCAACTCCTGTTCTCATTATCGGAACGTATGATACCACCGGAAAAGCAAATGGTATGACTGCAGCATGGGGCGGAGTCTGTAGTTCAGATCCTTTAAGCATCTCATTTTCCGTACAGCGGACCCGCCATACTTATCAGGCTCTGATAGAAAAGAAAGAATGTACTATCTGCATACCTTCAACGGCCCATGTAAAAGAGGCTGATTATTTTGGTGTATCATCAGGAAGAGACCGGGATAAATTTTCTGATACCGGTCTTACTCCGGTTCGTGCCCCTTCGGTAAATGCCCCTTATGTTGGTGAATTTCCCATCGTTATCGAATGTCGGATAACACACGTAGTTGATGTCGGAGTACATGATCTCTTTGTTGCTGAGGTTGTGGATGTTCTTATTGATGACTCATATCTAACAGCAGATGGGAAGCCTGATCTGCAGGAAGCACCTTTCTTCTTTTATAACCCCCTTGACCGGTCATACTATAAAACCGGTGAATATTTGATGAGAGGATTTTCAACCGGTAATCTCTTCAAATAACGTTTTCTGAAAAATTTGGAGCACTCGACTTCGTAATAAAGGGATCAGGGTTTTCCTGATTCTCCCTCCTCAATAAAGACAGGTACAGTAGAAAACCGGTTTACATCAAAAACTCCCCTGGTTGTTACCCGTAATTCTGGAATTACTGATAATGCCAGAAATGAGAGGTACATGAAGGGATCTCGTATCGCACCACAGGCTGTTGTAAGGTGATGAATACTCTCTAAAGCACTACATACATCTTCATACGGCAATTCTGACATTAATCCAGCCAAAGAGAGAGGTAAACATGCCTCCTCATCTCCATCCCGTACAACCATAGCTCCCGTATTCTTTATCACGGAAGCAATCGCTGAGATGATTTCACTATCACTTGTACCAACTGCGATGATATTATGGGAATCATGTGAAACACTTGATGCCATTGCTCCCCGGGTAAGTCTAAGACCTTGAACCAGACCCACGCCGATAGTATCCGGATAATAGCGTGAAACAACGACAATTTTTAATATATCTCTTTTAAGATCAGGAATGTCTTCACTTGACAGATGAAGATACTCTGCCTTCGTTCCAATCTGTCCTTCCTGTATCCGGACAACCCGTGCGGTGCCTGTTCCGGTTATCCTGATATCCTCCATAGAGGGGGTTTTTGCATGGAATGGCCAGTTTTTTATCGTATGATTTTTTTCAGATCTGAATTGTTCTGGCAATACGAGTTTCCCGTTTTTATATGTGGAATGGACAGTGCATTTCTTTAAATCTTCAATAACACAGAAATCAGCAATACGACCTGGACTTATGGCACCTCTGTCATACAAACGAAACCGTTCTGCGGGTGAGAGCGTTGCCATTCTGTATGCAAGTTCCGGTTCACATCCAAATTCAATTGCTTTTCTGATACAATCGTCAATATGGCCGGATGTTACCAACATATCAGCATGGCGATCATCGGTGCAGAAACTACAGCGTGATGATGAACATCCGTTTACCAGAGGGATGAGCGTCTGCAGATTTCGTTCAGTCGAGCCTTCCCTGATAAAGAGGAACATCCCTTTTTGTAGTTTTTCTTTCCCTTCGTTCAATACCGTGGTTTCATGATCGCTTTGAAGTCCGGTGGTAATATACTGATCCAGCATTGGCCCGGTCAGAAAAGGTGCATGTCCGTCACGGATGGGAGTCAGAGTAAGTTTATCCATAACAAGGGGATCTTTTGACAAAACGCCGGGTACGTTCATCATTTCTCCAAGGCCCAGTACCTCATTTTTACCGATAAAGGGCCGAAGCAGATCAGCCGTGAGTGTCATTGCACATTCGTCAAGTGGGGTGGCGGGTACACAGGACGGCAGCATAACCATGATATCCAATGGCTGATCTGCATGTGCCTGAAGCATATATTCAATCCCTGCAGTTCCACTTACATTCGCAATTTCATGAGGATCTGCAATAACCGTGGTTGTTCCGTGCTTCATAACCAGCCGTGCATATTCATACGGGGTAAGCAATGAACTTTCAATATGGACATGAGCATCGATAAAACCAGGGCAGACATAGGAGGATTTGAGGTCTACCTCTTCTTTTCCTGTATATCCCGGACCTGTACCGATTATTATCCCATTTCTGACAGCAAAATCCTCATATACCCATTCACAGGTATATGGGTTGAACATAATCCCATTTTTAAATACTACGTCTGCTGATTCTTCCCATGTGGTCATAGAATATGTAGTTCCCCCTGGATAGAAATACTGGTCATTACGTGGAATTAGATATTGCGATGTTTTTGTCATTAAGAACTCAGTGTTATCCCGACAATCATGGAATATGCGTAACCTTCAGAAATAATTCATAACGTTTGCTTATTACTGTGAGTTCATTGATGTTCATGCCTTGGAATAATCCTTTTTTATTTCGGTTTTTCCAAAATATTTTTATGCCACAATTCGCAGCAGATTTTCATTATGAGATAATCCCCTGAGTTATTGCCAGGTATTGGTTCTGAAGATATGTTGTATTGTGCAGATACAATTGATTTAACACTACTATTGACTGCGATTCTCTGTTTGGCTCTTTGAATAGTGATCTGGAAAAGATAAGCAGACTTTATTAAGGAAAAAAACAGAAACCCATATCATGAGTTATCTCCGACATTTATTTCTGATTCCGATTCTCCTCATTTGTTTCTTATATACAGCAGGATGTACAGGGGCCACTCATGATGAAGATTACAAGACCCTGGTTATTGAAGCCATAGAAAAATTGGACCCCCAAAATGAAAAGATTATCAATCCCTACAAGGGCATGACGATCGATGATCTCTCGGCAATGAAGACCTTTGCAGAGCAGGCGAAGAGTTCAGCAGAACAGATGACCCTTTCTGACACGTATAAAAAATCACGGGAGTTCTTCCTTCGGGCAATGGATGCAACGATAGCAGGAGTTGACAGTCTGCAGGGAGATATTGATACAGCGACCGGGAAGGTAGAGAGCACCGCTCCGGCAACGAATTATTTCATCCAGGTACAGTCTGACCTTGGGAGTGCAGCAGATATCATCAAGGTACCGAAGAAAAAGACGTATTAAAAAAGATGAAAACCAATTATCCTGATTTTATTGCTGCATGTGCAGCCGCAAGTCTGGCAATCGGAACCCGTGGACTAGAACAAGAGACATAGGTCAGCCCTATCTGATGACAGAACTCTATTGAAGCCGGATGACCGCCATGTTCTCCACAGATACCTACTTTCATACCCGGTCGTGTTGTCCTACCCCATTGAACGGCCAGTTCCATCAGTTTTCCAACACCTTTCACATCAAGGACCTCAAAGGGATTATCCTGAAGGATGTGATTCATGTTGTACATCGGCAGAAACTTATTCTCTGCATCTTCCCGTGAGAATGAGAAGGTCGCCTGGGTAAGGTCATTTGTTCCGAATGAGAAGAACTCAGCTTCTTCGGCAAGGTTTTCTGCACGCATACAGGCTCTGACCACCTCCAGCATCGATCCAAAGGAACAGGAGATTTTCAGACCATATGCGTCCTCTACCTGCTTGTGAATCTCAGCAACCCATTCCTTTACCCTGTTTAACTCCTGGGCAGTACATACCTGGGGGATCATAATCTCCGGATGGACATCGATCCCCTCTTTTCTGCACTCTGCTGCAGCCTCAAGGATTGCACGAATCTGCATGGAATAAATCTCCGGGAAGGTAAGCCCGAGCCGGACTCCCCGGTGACCAAGCATCGGATTTACCTCATGCAGAGATCGGACTTTACTCAGCATCATCTCTTTCTTTAATATGACTGCATCAAGAAGTTCCGGATCTGCAGGAGTCAGGACCTTTGGATGGGCAGGATCATTCTGATACATGAATGAGACCGTATCTGAAAGAACACGAAGACCCCGGAGATTCTTACGCAGATTACGTAAAATATCTATTTCATCGATGAGTTGCTGCTCCTGGGGTAAAAATTCATGTATCGGAGGATCAAGCAGCCGGATAGTAACTGGTCGTGGTGCCATGATGGAAAAAATATTTTTGAAGTCCTCCCGCTGGATGGGAAGTAATTTATCAAGTGCTTTTTCCCGTTCTTCCTTTGTATCTGCAATGATCATGTCAATGACGATGGGAAGCCTGGCTGGATCATTAAACATCCGTTCCGTTCTACAAAGACCAATACCCATTGCTCCGAATTTTAATGCACGCTTTGCATCGGCGGGGGTATCTGCATTTGCCATGACCAGAAGTCTGGCTTTCTCATCAGCCCAGGAGAGAAGAGTAACAAGATCAGAGGAAAATTCCGCTTCAATAAGGGGCACTTCTCCTAGGTACACTGCACCGGTTGATCCATCAATGGTTATGATATCTCCTTCTGATATCCTGACTTCCCCGATGATAGCTTGACGTAATTTAACGTCAACAGTGATCCCTTCTGCTCCTGCAACACAGGGCTTTCCCATACCTCTTGCAACGACTGCCGCATGTGATGTTTTCCCTCCCCGGCTTGTGAGTATTCCCTGGGATGCGAAAAATCCGTGAATGTCCTCCGGTTTTGTCTCTTCTCTGACCAATATGACTTTATGGCCATTATGCCCCATCTTCTCCGCCCGATCAGCATCAAAAATCGCAATCCCTGATGCACCACCTGGAGAGGCTGCAAGCCCTTTTGCAACCGGCTGCATGTCAGTATGAGGGTCCAGTCTTGGGAAAAGCAGTTGTTCAAGCATATCCGGTTTTATCCGAAGGAGTGCCTGATTTTTATCTATAAGTCCCTCATGCACCATCTCAACCGATGTTCTGACCATGGCGGTTGCATTCATCTTCCCGTTTCTTGTCTGAAGACAATAGAGTACTCCTTCCTCAATAGTAAATTCAAAGTCCTGGACCTCCTTGAAATGTGATTCCAGCGAATTACGGAGTTCCATTAACTCCTTGAAAATCCCAGGCATCTCATCGGCCATTGCCGCCAGGGGTTTAGGTGTCCTGATTCCTGCGACAACATCCTCACCCTGGGCATTTACCAGGTATTCACCAAAGATGACATTCTCCCCGGTCCCTGGATCACGGGTAAATCCTACCCCGGTTGCAGAATTATTACTCATATTTCCAAAGACCATGGCGACAATATTTACTGCAGTCCCGTTCGCCATCTCCGGAGTTATCTTAAATTCCCTTCGGTAGTCAACCGCCCGTTTCCCCATCCAGGAATTAAATACTGCTTTTATTGCGATCTCCAGTTGTTCATTGGGATCATGAGGGAAGGGTTTTGCGGTGTAACGCTCGACAACCTGCAGAAATTTCTTACAGATATCCTTAAGATCACGGGCTGACAGATCAATATCCTGGGTAACTTGTGCCTGTTTTTTTATCTGTTCAAATGCTTCGTCAAATAATTCATCTGGAACTCCAAGAGCAACTTTCCCAAATAACTGGATAAACCGGCGATATGCATCATAACAAAATCGTTCATTCCCGGTATCATGAATAAGCCCCTCCAAAGTGTCCTGATTTAACCCGAGATTTAAAATGGTATCCATCATTCCTGGCATGGACATGGCTGAGCCAGAACGGACAGATACCAGAAGAGGTTTTTTCTTCTCTCCGAATCTGCGGTGCATCGCCTCTTCAACAGAGCGAAGATGGGTTTTGACCTGTTCCATCAGATCATGAGGGAGCGTGCGATGAGGGTCATTCAGATATGACAGACAGGCTTCGGTAGTGATAACAAATCCGGGAGGTACCCTGATCCCTGATTGTGTTAGTTCACACAGATTTGCCCCTTTTCCACCGAGTAACTGTTTATTTTTTCCATCCCCTTCTGCAAATGAATATACCCATTTTTTTTCCATGATAACCCCTGGATGTATAAATCATACGTTCATATGAGTGGATCAGATCAGGTTCCTGAACCAGTATGTCGTCTATATGTGAAACAGCTATAAATAGTCTCATCCGAGGTGGAGATCCTTTATATATTGAGACGTATGGTGTAATTCGGGGTATGATTACCCACTCATTATAGCCATGAGCAACAGTTCATTGATATATGATTCATTGCCGGCTCATGCATGCAGATCGGCTATCATTATCTTGGTTTTTGAATATTCTAAGGATTAATCATTTTATGTTTGTTTTTTCCCTCATATGCATGCCGGATTCCAAAAGTAACCAGGTCCTTTGCTTTTTTGCAGCATGATATATCATCAAACCCTTGTGCAATATATCCGGTTATCGCTGCTGAAAGACAACACCCGGATCCATGAACATCATATGGTAATCTGGTATGACGAAAGGATATGTTTCCCTCTTTCATGATAAGGTAGTCAATCGCATCATCTCCCTTACCATGACCTCCTTTTATCAAAACCTGTTTTGCTCCAAGATCCATAATTTTACTCCCAGCAAGAATCACATCTTCATCAGACGCGATCTTCATTTGGGAGATGATTTCTGCTTCAGGAATATTTGGGGTTATGAGATGTGCCAGGGGTATCAGACACTCACAGATATCACAGATAGCATCATCATTCAGGAGCCGGTATCCTGACGTTGAGATCATCACCGGATCAATGACCAGGGGAACATCTTTGGGAACGGTTTCTTCAACTGCCTTTATAATTTCTGTATTTGCAAGCATCCCGGTTTTTATCGCTCCCGGTGTCAGGTCCTCAAGAACGGTTATTATCTGCTCCCTTACCATTTCCGGGTCCATCGGCCATGAGCCGGTCACCTGTGCTGCATTTTGGGCGGTGAGTGCAGTGATGACTGCCATCCCCCATACTCCCGTCTTTGCAAAGGTCTTCAGATCCATCTGAATCCCTGCACCACCAGAAGGGTCAGATCCGGCAATGGTGAGTGCAGCAGGGAATTGGAATGTCATTATACAGGAAATAGGTATTACGAGTCTATACGGGTATCGAAAAAAGATTAGTAGGATCTGCCGATAAGGGTGACTACTGATTCAGGCTTTTTGCAGATGATACAGGTACCGGGAGTCTGATCGATAAGATCGGTCCTGACTTCAGTTCCCAGAACACTTGCATCAGCGATCTCTTCAAGCCGGTCGGCACATTCACGGTTCCCGCACCAGTGAACAGCGACAACACCTTTTGAAACCATCTCATTCACAAGAGATTCCTCTTTTACCATGACCAGATGATCTTTGATATGGGTTTTTGCCCGCTCCTGCAGGGCTGCCGTGAACTCAGTCATCTTCCTGTTCACCTCAGCAATGATATCTGCCCGTGGAAGTAACTCTTTACCGCCAGACCGGAGAACTCCCATAACAACACCATTGTCAAGGTCACGTGGTCCGATTTCAAGCCTGAGAGGAACTCCCCTCATCTCCCAGTAGTAATATTTTGCACCAGGTCTGAGATCACGGGTGTCAATCTTCACCCGGTATCCTGCATTCTGTAACTCCTTCTCAAGCAGTTCTGCAGCCTGCATGATCTCTTCCTCCCGCTTTTTCATAATAACCGGGACGATTACGATCTGCACCGGGGCAACTTCGGGTGGGAGCATAAGGCCACGGTCATCACCATGCATACTGATAAGGGCTGCAATTGATCGCTCTGATATGCCATAACAGGTCTGGTGACAGTACTGCTGCTGGCCTTTTGTATCCTCATACTGGATGCTGAATGTTTTTGAGAAGTGATCGCCAAGATGATGGACGGTTCCGATCTGAAGCGTTCTCCCATCCGGCATGATAGTATCCACTGCGATGGTATAATCTGCACCCGGGAACTTATCCCAGTCAGGACGTTTTGATATCAGGACCGGAATATTCAGCCGATCGTAAAATTCCCGGTATCGTGCAATGGCATCCTCAACCTGACGTTCAGCATCTTCCCAGGTAGCATGGACCGTGTGAGCCTCCTTAAATGAGGTTATCTCACGGAGTCTGATAAGCGGGCGTGTATGCTTCGTCTCGTACCTGAATGTATTGACAATCTGGTACACTTTTATCGGGAGATCAGCATGGGATCTTACCCAGAGAGCATACATAGGGTAAATAGCCGTCTCACTGGTCGGGCGAAGGGCGAGTTTGATATCAAGGGGAGTCGTTCCTCCGTGGGTGACCCAGTATACTTCATTTTCAAAACCCTTGATATGTTCAGCCTCTTTCATGAATTCCGGTTCAGGTATCAGAAGCGGAAACAATGTCTCCTCATGGTCCCGGTCAAGTAATTCCCGAAGAATACCATATACCCGTTTCCGGATACCAAATCCAAACGGGAACCACACATACAGTCCTTTTACCGGGTAGCGGACATCCATAATCTCCGCACGCCAGAGGATATCATTGTACCAGCCTGAGAAATCTGCCTTTTGAGGGAGCGTTCCTTCCTGTTCCTCCATTCATGAGCTCCTATGTCACCAGTTGTAAGACGGCCGGTGTGATAAATGCCTCGATTACGGCTGCGATGGCAACGAACGGGATTATATATTTCACAAAATATCCACCAAGACGCCATGCCTCAAATGATGCGTCTGAAATTCCTGACAACTCATTTTTCACTGCCCGCCCCATCATCAGTCCAAGTGCTCCGGATGCAATAACAGCGGGAAGTTCAAAGATCCCATGGGGAACAATAGCTGCAAAAAGGGCGATATACCCTGCTTCTTTTCTGACAACTTCCAGAACTGCACCGATGATCACACCATTCAGCATCAGTATTGCAACAGAGATAAACCCGAAGAATGCCCCGCCGATAAAGATGACGACACATGCCTCAAGGTTATTCAGGAATAACTGGAGAGCCAGCATAGGTGGGTCATCACCCATTATCTGACCTGCTACCATCTCCTGAAACAGGTTGACCAGTGACTCACCAAATGCCGGATCAAAATATGATAATACAAATCCTGCTGCAAATCCGGCTATAAGAATTATTCCTGAAATAGCCAAATAATGAGAAATTTTAAACGTTTCAGACATAAAGCACCATTCGCATCATATCCCTGATGCCTGGGGCAAGACCGACCATGATCATGGCGAGCAGAATCAGGTACCAGATACCTGAGGCGCCTTCACGGCGGTAGAGTTCGAGGATATAAATACCGGGAATCAGCACAAGCAGTTTCAGTGGAAACATAACGAACGCAGTACCGGTCAGGTCAATCAGAGCAGATCCTACCACATGTTGTTCAATGTAGGGAACTGAATGCAGGTCAATACCAAATGAGGTGGCGCTGGCATCCAGCATATGACCAAATATCAGCATCTGATAGAGACGGTCCTGCATATAGTGCCACCCGAATCCATACCTGATGAGAGTATATAAAAGACCGGTTGTAACGGTTGCCATGGTAAGGATTGCCAGACCGACCAGTGTATCAATATGGGCGTTTGTGAGACCAAACCAGGTGAGAAACCCAAGTGTTACCAGAGTAAGTGCTATCCCGGTCCACTGAAAAAGCTTTTTCCAGGACTGAACCATCCCTCTCTTCTCACAAATATTTGCAATAAAGAGAACCGGCATTGCCAGTGCGAATATCAGGAAGAAGATCAGCGGCGTTGTAAATATCACATGCAGGTCAGAGGTAATATACCCGGTGTCCTCGACAACCCGCAGACAACCGCCAAATACCACCCACGGAATCAGGGAGTATACAAACTCCCGATCAATAGAGATATGGTTTGCTTCAAGCCATCGGTAAATCAGCCAGATACATACCAGCAGGATGAGTGCATAAGTAAGGGTATCAACCAGAGTATATGGCTGACCATAACGGATGGGATCTATGTAATATTTGTAGATGAATTCCCTAATCATGTGTTGAGAACTCCATGAGCACAGACCCGGTACAGGTATTGCAGCCGGATGGCTTCAATAAATCGAGATGGACCCAGCTTCCACGGGACGTTCTGATTGGTCATCAGGCGATAATGCAACTTCCTGACATCATCGCGGATATAAAACCCGGCCGATCAGTTCTTCTCATATCCGGCGGGACCACCCGTGAAGTTGCGGGAAATACCGTCGCGGATATTCTGAAAGATCAGTACGAAGTCAGACGTTTTGTTGCAGGAAAACTGGATGCTGATACTCTCGAAGCTTGTAGTCAGGCCTCATCTTCAGCGGATTTCCTTATTGGTGTTGGCGGGGGAAGAGTTATTGATTGTGCCAAGATTGTCTCGTACAAACAGGGTAAGCCGTTCATCAGCGTCCCGACCGCGGCATCGCATGATGGAATTATCTCAGGAAGGGCAACCCTTCCCACCGAGACTGGCAGTGTTTCAGTTGGTGCCCATCCCCCGATAGCAGTAGTCGCTGACACGGGGATTATTTCCCAGGCGCCCCACCGGCTTATGGCATCCGGATGTGCAGACGTCATCTCCAATTACACCGCCATTCTTGATTGGGAGTTGGCTCACCGGCTGAGGGGAGAACAGATCAGCGAGTATGCTATTGCCTTGTCAAAGATGACCGCTGAGATACTGGTCAAGGACGCGAATCTGATAAAACCAGGTCAGGAAGAGGCAGCCTGGATTGTAGTCAAGGCCCTTGTTTCATCAGGGGTGTCGATGGCNATCGCCGGTTCATCACGGCCGGCATCAGGAGGAGAACATAAATTTGGTCATGCACTGGAACGGTTGATGCCNGGGGCAGCATTGCATGGCGAGGCATGTGGAATCGGATCAATAATGACTATGTATCTGCATGGCGGGGACTGGCGGGAGATTAGATCCTCCCTTGCCAGGATAGGTGCCCCAACCACTCCCCGGGAACTGAACATTCCTGATGAGGTGATCGTAGAGGCACTCATGAAAGCACGGGATATAAGACCTGAGCGGTTCACTATCCTTGACATGGGACTGACACGGGAATCAGCAGAGCATCTGGTGCAGATGTTATACGAGGAGTAAGGGTATGGAGCAGAAAAAAACACGGGTAACCATTGTCGGGTCAGTATATGCACAGCCAGGGACCCAGTTTGTCTACATGGGCCGGGCAGATCAATGTGAGTCATGCACTATTGCACGGGTCTGTCATAACCTTGAATCAGGCCGCCGGTATGAAGTGGTAGCTATACGTGCAGCCTCACACCGGTGTCCTGTTCACCATGGAGGGGCTGTCACGGTTGATGTAGCGGAAGCCCCGGTTGAAATGCGTGTATCTCCTGATATAGCCAGAAAAAATACCACGATTGTAGTGAAGTTTCCTGAATGTGATGAAGCATGTGAAACTTTTGCGGCATGTCATCCGATTGGAGTCGTAGAGGGACAAAAATACATCATTACTGATGTGCTGGAAGGTGAAACTGCTCCGTGCAGAACAGGACCGTCTCCTGTTTTGGTGAGGGTTGTTCCCCTTCCGGAAGGTTTGCCACGATATACACCCTGAAGAAGATCTGGAGCATGTTCTCTCTCTGGTGCGCAGAAAAACAGGTTCAGTTCATGGAGCTAGAGGTTTATGCGCCCCTCTGCATCTTCCCTTTAATAAAAGATTCCCATAACCTATATGTTATCCCCGGTGAAGATACCAAGTGACTGTTCTAGGTGATAGAGTGCAGAAAGAGGAGCTGCTACATTTACATATGCTGTTTATTCATGTCAGGAAGTACTACGAAACCATCACCAATGAGGAAATCCCAACAGAGCGGTATAATAGTTTGCATATTTCACCGGTGCACATACATAAAAACAAAAAGTCTCATAAAGAGGCTATTCTTGTTCTTGGTCAGGAGATTGTCGATCACATCGGGCGTAAGCCGGCGATGCTAAGTTTTTCCCATGAAATGTCCACACCTTCTGAGATAGCTGTTGAGAACTAATTTCATGGACATCACCCCCGCCTGCCGGGAGATAATCTCTCTCATTCTCTCCACTCCTCCCGGTGAGCGAGAACTTCGAAAGATAGTCAAGACTATCTGCAAAAAATACCATCTGCCGGTTGTTCCCCGGAACTCAGATATTCTATCCTGCGCTACCCCTGAGGAGTATCCGCTGCTTCGTCCTGTTCTTCTGGTAAAACCATCACGAACTCTGTCTGGTGTGGCCCCGGTCGCGGTCATGACATCACCGGCCCCCTGTCCGCATGGTATCTGTCTTCCCTGTCCGGGTGGCCCGGATTCGCTTTTTCAATCTCCCCAGAGTTATACCGGTGGCGAACCTGCCGCAAAACGTGCCTTTGCACACAATTTCATCCCCTATGATCAGGTGCATGCACGATTATCCCAGTTTGAGGAGCTCGGGCATCACGTGGATAAGGCTGAACTCATCGTCATGGGAGGGACCATGACCGCCCGGGAGCCATCATACCAGGAATGGTTTGTGACCGAATGCATCAGGGCAATGAATGAATACCCAGATAACCCGTTACCCGACACCAGCCGGGAGGAGATATTTGCCAGAAATGAAACCGCCAAAGTACGGTGTGTGGCGATAACCTTTGAAACCCGGCCAGACTGGTGCCGGAAGGAGCATATTGACCGGATGCTTGATCTTGGCGTGACAAAGGTGGAGCTTGGGGTCCAGCACCTTGACGACGAAATCCTGACCCTGAACCTGAGGGGATGCACCGTTGCAGATACCGTGGAAGCAAATACCTTTCTTCGTGATGCCGGTCTCAAAGTCGGGTTTCACATGATGCCCAATCTCCCAGGAAGCACCTTCGCATCTGACCGGCAGATGTTCCATGATCTCTTTGCGGATCCACGATTCAGACCTGATTTTCTGAAAATATATCCGTGCCTTGTGACACCGGGATCAAAGATCGAAGAGCTCTATGAATCGGGGGCTTATGCACCATATGATGAAGACGACCTCATCGATCTGGTGGCCGATGCAAAGATGGAGATAGCACCATATTGCCGGCTTCAGCGAATCCAGCGGGACATTCCTGCAGATAAGATCGTGGCAGGGTCTCCTCATTCAAACTTCCGGGAACTGGCCAAACAACGTCTGCACAAGAGAGGTGGCAGGTGCTCATGTATCAGGTGCAGGGAGATAGGCAGGAGACGATCACAGGCTGAGCCGGTCCTGAATATTCTGCCCTATGAGTGCTGCGGGGGTATGGAACGGTTTATCTCATTTGAATCTGATGACTCGCTGGTCGGATTCGCACGGCTGCGGTTCCCCAAAGAACCCTGGCGACCGGAGACTGAGAATGCTGCGTTTGTCCGTGAACTTCATGTCTATGGGATGGTGGTCCCGATCGGGCAGGAAGGAAGAGGTGAGGATCAGCAACACAGACGGTTCGGGACACGACTTCTCTCTGAAGCAGAGACGCTCGCAGCGGATGCCGGATACAGCCATGTTGCGATCATGGCAGGGATCGGGGTCAGACCCTACTATCAGAAACTTGGGTATTTCAGGAAAGGCCCCTATATGATTAAGGATCTGTGAGGAATGAGACCTGCTACCCGGATATTTATTAAACAACGGTTTACCGATTACTATGATAAAGCCAGAATATCCCCTCCTTCATCGGTAAAGGAGAGGGAGTTTGGTTTTATCTTCTTTGATGACCGGTACCCTGATGATATCAGGATGAGGCGTCATATCGGGTTTTCATCCGGGGATGAGATGCAGGAGTATGTGAAAAGTCTGGTCCCTGCCCATGCGTACTACTCAACAGCATATTACCGGACTCCGCAGGCTCCGACAATGGGCGACAAAGAATGGCTGGGGGCTGATCTCATCTTTGATCTTGATGCGGATCACATCATGCGGGGATCGTATGAAGCGATGCTTGAGCGGATCAAGGGAGAGGCTGAGAAATTACTGGATGTCCTTGACAATGAGCTGGGAATTGACATGCGGACGATAAAGCTGGTCTTTTCAGGGGGACGAGGGTATCATGTTCATGTTCAGGAACTGGCATTCCGTGATTTTGAACCAGCTGAACGGCGGGAGCTGGTTGATTATGTCTGCGGGACCGGTATCAGTCCTTCTCTTCTCCTTCATGACTGGAAACCGGGGAGACGTGGATGGCATGACCGGTTCAGACTCGTTCTCACCAGGTATCTTCAGGATCTCAGCACCAGGCCCATAAAAGAAGTGAAAGCAGAATTATCTTCCTTACGAGGTGTCGGGCAGGTCATGGCAGAACGGTTTGCCGGAATGATACCGGAACTCATCACGCTGCTGAATACCAATCCCTCATCGATCCTTCTCCGTGACCAGACGGTAAGGACCGTTTTTGGAGCCCTGACTTCGGAGCGGGAGAGTACCCTTCTCCCTCATATCAGGGAGGCTGCAGTACAGGCTGATGAACCGGTTACTACGGATACCCGGCGGCTTATCCGACTACCTGGTTCCCTTCATGCAAAATCCGGTTTTAAAGTGGTTCCGATGGAGGTGAAGGAACTTCATGATTTTGATCCGCTTATCGATGCAGTTGCTTTTGGAGAGCGTGAGGTCATCATCGAATCAGAGCGGGAGTACTCCTTCTCCCTTCTTGGATCATCATACGATATCCCGAAAGGCCGGTTAAAAGTCCCGGAAGCCGTTGGAGTATTTCTCTGCTGCAGAGGGATGGCAGAGATCGGGGGGGTTTTGGATCATGCATCTTGATGAACTCCGCACCATTCTTCTTGAAGAGCGTGATACCGGTGAACTGACGATGATATCTCCGGACCTGTTCCTGAAAACCTCCGAGCACATCCGGTCCCTTCAGCAGGAGGTCTACAGTCATGAGGATCCGTTTTCAGATGAGGCCCGTCTGCTCATCGAGAAGGTATCCAGCGTCAGGGCAACGGTTGAAGAACTGTTCAAGATCCGGACGGACAAGATCGTGGGGCTTGCGCTCAGCCAGGCCGAGGGATCCTATATAGAGCGGGAGGAGCTTCGTTCACTCATTCCTGCCGAACTTGAGATGTTTAACCGGATAGTTGATGCGATCCGGCAGAGCAAAAGCCAGCTCATTGAATGGAAGGCAACTCCTGGACGGCAGGTCCGCGTGGTGCATGATGAGGAGAGCTTGTGCGTTGAGGGCTCTGAACCTGCCGCTCTTGAGGATATTAACCGCGCAGAAGAGTCCGATTATCCTGAACCCGTGATAAAAACCTCATCAGACGCTCCTTTTGCAAATGATATCGTGTTAGCGCTTTCCAGCATGGAACCTTTTATGGGTATTGACGGACGGACATATGAGATGGAAGCAGGAGATATTCTCACGCTCCCCTCAAGAAATGCACAAGTCCTGGTTGAACGCGACATAGTCTTAAATATACATCCGGGCTAATGATGTAGGTATTCTATACACGAGGAGTGGCCAAAATCATGAAGATGCCAGCAAAATTCCGCACATATTGTCCCTTCTGTCACAAACATGAGGAGCATGAGGTAGAGAAGGTAAAGAAAGGTAAAACCACCGGACTCCACTGGATTGATCGCCAGAAAGCACGGAGAGGACAGGTTGGGAATATGGGTAAATTCTCCAAAGTTCCCGGAGGCGACAAGCCGACCAAGAAAGTAAATATCCGGTACCGCTGCACTGCATGCAAGAAAGCACACCTGAGAGCAGGATTCAGGGTTGGAAAGTTCGAACTTACGGAGTAATTATAATGGTACAATTAACACGAGAGAATCGGAGCAAGTTTGTCAAGGTAAAATGCCCGGACTGTGAGAATGAACAGACTATCTTTGACCGTGCATGCACGCCGGTTGACTGCATTGTTTGTGGCTCAAACCTTGCCACCCCGACCGGTGGAAAAGCACAAATCAAAGCAGAGATTATAACTGCATTTGAGTGAGTGCCTGATGCAGGAGAGAGAGTGGCCTGAACAGGGAGAACTTGTCGTCTGTTCAGTTCAGAATGTTAAAGATTTCGTGGCATTTGTCACGCTTGACGAGTATAACAACCGGGAGGGACTGATCCCTATTGCTGAAGTGGCCCGTGGATGGATTAAGTATATCCGTGACCACATCAGGGAGGGACAGAAGGTTGTATGCAAGGTACTGAATGTCGACCCCCAGAAAGGTCACATCGATCTCTCTTTAAAGGATGTCAACGAGCACCAGCGCCGTGAGAAGATCCGTGTCTGGAAGAATGAATCCAAGGCAAAAAAATGGATCGGTTTTGCGGCTGAAGCAGCTGGCAAAGCTGATAGTGCCCAGGATATTGCAAGTGCACTCTATCGTGAATATGGTGAGTTGTACGCAGCCTTTGAGGACTTTGTCACCGAAGGCCGTGATGCCCTGAATAAACTTAAAATAGACTCCGGGCTTGCTGATGCCCTGTATACCATTGCAACCGAAAATGTAAAACTACCATCGGTTACCATCTCCGGAGACCTGTTCCTGCGGTCTACCAAGTCAGATGGGGTAAATATCATCAGACGTGCCCTTCGTAGTGCAGAGCCGAAGGTAGACAGAGCAGAGATAGAGATAACCTATCTTGGAGCGCCTAATTACCGTATAAAGGTTATTGCAACGAATTATAAGGATGCTGAGAAGGCTCTTGAGAAGGCCTCAAGTGCAGCCATCGGTGTTCTGAAACGAGCCGGTGGAGAAGGAAAATTCAGCCGGAAATCGAAGTCCGGGAAGCATGTATGAAAGGGCGTATCAGATACTGCCCCTCGGATAATCTTTACACTCTTTCTGAAACTTGTTCCAGTTGTGGGAAACCCACAATAACTCCCCATCCTGCCAGGTATTCTCCTGATGATCGATATGGAAAATACCGGAGGATGATTCGCTGATTTTTACAAAAGAATCAGAACACTATCAGATAACACACATTCATTGAACACCCAAGGATTACTGCAATGATGGAAGATATTACCATACGATTTGAGGAATCAATAGCTCCTGAAGACAGGACTGCTCCGATCATGATTGAAGGTCTCCCTGGAATCGGGCATGTGGGAAAACTTGTCGCAGAGCACATGATCCAGGAGCTTGGGGCTGTCCGGATTGCAGAAATCAACTCCATATATTTCCCTCCCCAGGTTATCATCCAGGAAGGAGGAACAGTCCGTCTCTGTAATAATGAGATATACCGGTATTCGGGTGAGAAAGGTACGTATCTCTTCCTGGTCGGCGATTTTCAGAGTACTTCCGGTGAAGGTCATTATCTTTTATCCCAGGTCTATGTTGATATCTGTCACCAGCTTGGAGTCAGACGAATTTACACCATTGGCGGGTATGGTATTGGTCATTTCAACGAGGTTACCCGGGTTATTGCGGCTGTGAACCGTGAGGATCTCAGACAGCAGGTTGAGGATGCCGGAGGGATTTTTAGCGAAGGAGAGCCTGGTGGCGGCATTATTGGTGCAGCAGGACTCATGCTTGGTCTTTCAATACCACTTGGTATAGAGGGAATCTGTCTGATGGGCGAGACATCCGGATACCTTGTCGATCCCAGGAGTGCCACGACGGTTCTCTCAGTTCTGACAAAACTCCTGGGGATTGAGATAGATGATGCAAAGCTGACCGAACGGGCAGGTGAGATGGAAGTNGCCCTCCAACGGCTTTTNGAGCAGGANAGAAAGTCCGAGGAAGAACTTTCATACATCGGCTGAATATGCAGGCAGCAGCAGATCTTCATATTCATTCCTGTTTTTCCATGGCATCATCACCCCGGATGGTGCCGGAAGAGATCATCAAAGGCTGCAGAGTCAAAGGAATCTCTGTTATTGGAACCGGTGATGTTCTCCATCCTGAATGGAGACGGATGTGGCAGGATGTTCCTATTGATGATGATATCATCGTTGTTCCCACTACGGAAATTGAAGGAGCAGGCCGGGTCCATCATGTGATTCTGCTCCCTGATTTTGATGCAGCAGCAGAGCTTGCAAAAAGGCTCGGGCCACATAGCAAGGACATGGATTCAAATGGCCGCCCCCGTGTACCCCTGTCCGGAGAAGAGATCCTCTTCCATGTCCATGCAGTCGGAGGTATTGGTGGCCCGGCCCATGCATTTACTCCCTACACGTCAGTATATGCTATGCATCCGTCACTCTCATCCTGCTATGCTCATGAACAGGTCGATCTCCTTGAACTTGGTCTGTCGGCTGACAGCAGGTATGGAGCAGGCATAGCTGAGCTTGCAAAAGTGCCCTTCCTGACCAACTCTGATGCTCACAGTCCTGAACCATCAAAGCTGGGAAGAGAGTTNACCGTCCTGGAACTGAAAAGATCAGATGCCATCGGTGTGCTCNNTGCCGTTCAGCAGGCGAANATCGTGATGAATGTCGGATTTTTCCCAGAGGAAGGAAAATATAACCGGACCGCATGTAGCAGATGTTTTCGCCAGTTCTCCTTTGAAGAAGCAGCAGCGACCTCATGGAAATGCCCTGATGATGGCGGGAGGATAAAAAAAGGCGTTCAGGAGCGTGCACAATCCCTTTCATCAGGTCCTGTATCAGAGCGGCCGCCTTATCTTCATATTATCCCCCTTTCTGAAATTATTCAGCGTGTCCTTGACACGAAAAGCCCGACAACCCGGCGCTGCAGAGATCTCTATTGTCAGTGTATTGACCGGTTCGGTGACGAAATTACTACTCTTATGAAAACTCCTCCTGAAGAGATTGCAGCAATAAATATCCGCCTTTCAAAAGCAATCCGGTCATTTCGCGAGGGGCATATCATTCTTCATCCCGGTGGCGGTGGGAAGTATGGATCATTTGAGATCCCTGATCTGTATGATCCATACCCGAATCATTAAAGGATTTCGCGTCAACCATATAAGGAATGATCGAAGTTCATCGGGAAATCTGTGCCTATTGCGGCTGTTGTGTCTCGGTTTGTCCGGAAGGGGCACTGGAACTTGTCGATGCCTATCTGGATATCGATACGAATACTTGTAAGAATTGTGGGATCTGTGTCCGTGTCTGTCCGCTTGGGGCTTTGGAGGCGAAGAAATGAAGCGCGAGTATGATGTTCTCGTAGTGGGGGGAGGTCCTGGCGGAGCATTAGCTGCAAAGACCTTTGCCGAGAAGGGGTATTCTGTCCTGCTCACTGAGAAACGCCCTGCCATTGGTGCTCCGGTCAGATGTGCCGAAGGAGTCGGAAAAGCCCTGATGCATGAGTTCTTCAAGCCTGAAGACCGGTGGGTTGCAGCAGAGATTGAGAAGGCCAATATCATAGCACCTGACGGGTTTAAGATGGAACTTGAACCGGAAAAGGCAGGAGCAGAGGTCGGCTATGTTCTGCACCGCAAGGTATTTGATCGGGACCTTGTCTGGATGGCAGCCGGAGCAGGAGCAGACATCCAGGTAAAGACCCGTGCAGTTACCCCAATCATGGAGGATGGAGCGGTAAAGGGTGCTATTCTTAATCAGGGAGGCATTGCTCAAGAAGTAAGGGCAGGACTTACCATTGCAGCAGACGGTGTTGAGTCAAAGTTTGCACGCTGGTGCGGTGTTGACACAACGGTCCCTCTTCGTGAGATGGAGACCTGTGCCCAGTATCTGATGACCGGGATTGACATCGATGCTCATGCAACCGAGTTCTACGTGGGTAACAACATCGCTCCAGGTGGCTATGTATGGATATTTCCAAAAGGTGACAAAACCGCTAACGTGGGTATTGGTGTCGGTGGAGACCGGTGCAAACCAGGAAATCGGCCGATTGACTACCTGAATCGTTTCGTCGCCAGGAATTTTCCCAATGGTAAGACCATCGAGCTGATAGCCGGCGGTGTCTCTATCTGTCAGCCACTCCCATGCACAGTTGCAAACAACCTCATGATCGTCGGTGATGCAGCCCGTGTGTCTGATCCTCTCACCGGTGGTGGTATCTATGCCGCTCTCTATACCGGAAAACTTGCCGGAGATGTTGGATCCAAGGCTATTGAAAAAGGCGATACATCTACTCAGGCACTCATGCCCTATGACGAGACATGGAGAGCATCGTATCTTGGAAAGGCGCTTGAGAGAAATTACCAGATTAAAGAGGTATTCGTCAAATTGAATGATGATGACCTGAATGCAATTGTGCACTCAGTCTCAAAAATGAACCTTTCAGATTTCAATACCTTAAATCTTATAAAAAATATCATCGCAGCAAATCCCAAGCTTGCAATAAAACTTGGGAAAGCAGGTCTGAAGTCACTTCTTGACTCATTCTGATCTTCCTTTTTTGTCCTGACAGATAAATACTGTCAGGGACTATCAATCATACATGGAGCTTCTTACACCAGCAGAAGGGAAACTTGCTCTCTCTCATGCCCGCCATGTACTGCATGAACATGTAGCACAGGAACCCTACACAGAACCGGAATTTCCACCGGTCTTCTCAAAAAAACGCGGGGTATTTGTAACGCTGACCAAGCATGGCGATCTTCGGGGCTGCATCGGATTTCCCCATGCCATAATGCCACTCCGGGATGCCATCCGTGAAGCTGCCTGCTCTGCAGCAACCGGCGATCCTCGGTTCCCACCGGTTACACCAAAAGAACTTTCGGATATTTCGGTTGAAGTGACAGTCCTGACCGAACCTGAACTATTGGATGTCGTTCCTGCTGATAGACCGGCTGCGATCACAGTTGGAAAACATGGTCTTATTGTCAGAGGGTATGGCCGGTCCGGTCTTCTACTCCCCCAGGTTCCAGTGGAGTGGGGATGGAATGTGACTGAGTTTCTCGACCATACGTGTATGAAGGCAGGACTTCCCAGAGGATGCTGGCAGGAATCGTCGGTTCAGATATTCACATTTGAAGGGCAGATATTTTCAGAAAAGGATGGGTCACATAAATAAGTGCTGCCCAAATCTGGAATGTAAAAACGTTATGTTCGGTTTTGAATACCGGGATAATTGGCTATTGGGTAATACGATTAAAAAAAAGGATATCTGCAGGAGAAGATACCACGTGTAGTATTTCTGATAAGTGGGGTTTGAATTAAATTAACTGAAATATTGACCTGTATTACCTGTTCTAATTTGATTAGGTATCAAACCACTCCTTTACCATTACGCTTTTACCCTGAACCACGACCGCAAGATATCGGATTATATTAGGTTCTATCCCTCCGGATATGAGTGAACTATCATACTTTCTCTCCCGAATCTGCGTTAATGCCTCCTGTGCCGATTTCTCGATATCATCATTCGGATATATTGATTTAAATTCTATCACATATCCGGTCTGATACCTGGTTGTTTTTGGGATCATCAGGATATCAGCTCTCCCAAGTCCGGATTCTGCATTTGATCTGACATCATAGACTGATATCAGATTTGCGAGAAGACCGAGAACAAAAGCATGAAAAACTGCTTCAGGGAGTCGTGCAAGATCATAGAAACTTACAAGACTGATAGTTAGGTTTTGTAAAGTCTGCTCAAGTATCTCTGCTTTTTTGTTCTCCAGAAATACTGAGAGAAATGAGGTTATACCAGATGACGGATCTCCTTTCTCAAATTGGCTGTTTACAAATTGTTTATATGCTGCCGAAATCTCCTTGTTTGGAATACTCAATGCATATGTGAGGAGGTTCGGATCATAATCTGCAAATTTCGGATCTCCTGCCCTGAGGTATCCTGAAAAGTACAGAAAACTCCATATATTTGCAGGGTTTCTTCCGATATCCCTGAAGGTAATTGTTTCTGTAATCGGGTACCTAATCTCTTCTCCGGAAAGGAGTTTCTCCAGATCACGCTTTATTTCAATTCCTCCGCGACCAAGTTCCTCATACACAAGAGTATTAGCAGAGGTGTTGAGCCAGTGAGGGCCGGGTGGATTAGGTAGATTATCTATATAATTCGTTACAGACCAGGGGTTATAGATCACCTGATCTCCAAAGGAGTATCCATTATACCACTCGCGAATGACTTTTCCGTGATCCGGAATCGAGAAATCAGACAGGATTGTATCGATGTCATGTTCGGTAAATCCGAACATCTGTGATACCTTGTGGGACTGAAGAGTGGAGATAACTTTGAGATTATTGAGGTCAGAAAATATCGACTCTTTTGCAATCCGAAGTATTCCGGTGATGACTGCCCGGTAGAGAGCATGGGCGTTCTCATGTTTGAGTCCACCGCCAAGCCATGATCGCATGAACTCTGTCATCTCATGATAGTAGTCATGAGTCCATGCTTCGATCATAGGGCTGTCATATTCGTCAATGAGGACAATGACGGGTTTCTGATGATAATTGTAAAGCCATGTTATGAGGTTTTTAAGACTGGCTTTCATAGAGGCATCATCGGGGTTTCCAGAAAGGATAGCGTGAAACCCGTCCTGGTAGATTGGATCCAGTGTCGGTTCGATATATTTGAACTGTGCGAGAAGTTCACCGATTTTCTCAACCAATCGTCTTCTACTCTCAACCCAAGATACACCCTTCACATCCTTCAGACTGATGAATATTACCGGGTATTGTCCCTGGTGTTTCTGGTATTCAGAATAATGTGATATGGCTAATCCTTCAAAAAGGTAATTTTGGTCATTCTCCGTCTTTTCAAAGAAGTATCTGAGCATGGTCATGTTCAGGGTTTTTCCAAACCGACGAGGACGGGGAAGAAGAACTACTTTATTTCCATCAATAATTTCACGGATAAACAGAGATTTATCTACGAAATAGCCTCCTTCATCGATGAGTTCTTTAAAGTCATCGGTTCCTATTCGGAAAACCGGTTTTCTGTTCATCCCTAACTTCTATTTATGCGGACATTGGATATCTGTTTTTGCAGTCTCTAAGAAAAAAAGGATACAAAACATTTTAAGAGAAAATTGAAGGTTTTATAAATGGTGTATTCCATATGTACCCCTCCTATTCTGGTTTGACATTGTGGGTAATTTCCGAAAGAATTTATCTCACTCCCCTCTCCTATACGAAAAACCAATCAGTGAACCCTCACAAATAATACGTACCTGATCGTTTAGCTAACCAATACCTCTCACACAAGCGATCGCGAGCATAATCTGGAGACCAACAATAATGCGAAACAATTTTCATATATGACCCTCTCCTTTGAAATTTTAGAAAAAGACATAGCCGGACGAATCGGAAAACTCTCCGGACAAGGCAAGACCGTCAAAACCCCGACCCTGCTTCCGGTTATCAACCCGCACCTGAACCTGATAACCCCAAAAGAGATGCAGGAGATGGGCGTTGAAGCGGTCATCACCAATGCATATATCTTCTCCCGGTCTGAAGAGTATCGTGAGCGTGCCCTTACTGATGGTCTTGCAAAGACCCTGGATTTTGACGGGGTCATTATGACCGACTCTGGATCTTTTCAGCTCTCGGTCTATGGCGAAGTTGAGATAACCAATGCCCAGACCATCGCATTCCAGCAGGCTATAAAATCCGATATCATCGTCCCGCTGGATATTCCGACTCATCCTGACTCTCCCCGGGAACAAGTGGAACAGGAACTATCGGTGACGATGGACCGGATCATGGAGGCAAAAGATATTGCAGACCATGAGCACCACACCCTTGCCGGACCGGTTCAGGGTGGTCTGTTTCCAGACCTTCGTGAAGAAACCGGGAGGAGACTGTCTGAGGCAGGATTTCGGTTCTGTCCCATTGGTGCTGTCGTCCCTCTCATGGAATCCTACCGGTATGCTGAACTTGTAAAGGTGGTGATGGCTGCAAAACGCGGTCTTTCTCCAGCCGTCTGTGTCCATCTCTTTGGAGCCGGTCACCCGTCCATGTTTGCCCTGGCGGTAGCGATGGGATGCGATCTCTTTGATTCTGCAGCCTATGCCCTCTATGCTAAGGACGGACGGTACATGACCACCCATGGGAGTTATCACCTGAACGAACTCTCCTACCTTCCCTGCCCCTGTCCGGTCTGTGTCGGTCATACCGCAAAGGAACTGAATGAATCACCTGACCGGGAGCGACTCCTTGCCATGCATAACCTGCGAGTCTCTCTTGCCGAGATCAACCGTGTCAGGCAGGCAATCCGTGACGGTGTGCTCTGGGAACTGGTGGATGAACGATGCCGTTCTCATCCAGCCCTGCTCCGGGGATACCGGACGTTACTTGGGTATAATGAAGAACTCACCGCACTTGACCGTGAGACCAAACGCCGGTTCTTTTACCGGGGCGATGAGAGCTGCAAACGGACCGAGGTCGTGCGGTATCACCAGATGGTTGGGCGGCTAACCGCCGGAGAGCGGACTCTCATCAGCTTCAGCCGGCATATCAAGAAAAAACAGACCGAGGGGTATGATTCCGTATTTTACTTCAAGCCTCCCTTCGGTCCCTTCCCGGCAGAACTCACCGAAACATTCCCCATCGGGCAGAGTGAGATCCCTGATTTTGACGAGGAAATGATTAAAACCGGATGTATCGGAATTGCCAGACTCATGGAGACGAACCCGGACTCTCATTTCACCATCAGGTGTCGTCCGGTCTGGAAAGACCTGATAACACAGATTCTCCCCACCGTGGAGGTGCAAGATGAAGGGAGTTGAGATCCTCAGCCGTGACGGAACAGCCCGGTATGGTCGCCTGACCGTGGACGATACTATTCTCAACTTCCCGTCTGCTACCGATACGACCAGGCTCTTTCCTGCCCTGAATACCCGGTCCGGAACAAACATCCCGCCGATCGAGGATCCGGATTTTGTATCCCGGTTCCTGATCCGTGACGGAGAACAACCAATACCGCTCCATATTCATGCACCAGTCAATATTCAGTCAGGAGATACGGTCATCACCCCGAACTGGTATACCCTGCTCTCCCGTCCCCGAGACTTCTGTCAGCTCCTGGATCAACTGAAAGCCTCCACACCGCCGGACACCTGCTGGTATCTCCCCGGTGCAGCACTACCGGAAAATGCGGCAATTCTGGTTCATGCTGGTTTTGATCTCTTTGATTACATCGCAACCGACCTAGCAACGACCCAGGAGAAATTCTGTCTCCCCGACGGAAAGTATCCGGAAAAAGTGATGGAAGAAGGACTCTGTTCCTGCCAGGGATGCCTGAGTGGAGATCTCCTCCTGCATAACCGGATCGCACTCGACCAGGAACTGGCGAGAATCGGGCGCAGGATCCGCGACGGGACATTTCGTGAGTTTCTTGAGGGAAGATGCAGGACAAAACCAGAATTTGTCTCGATCATGCGTCATATTGATAAGTCAGACCGGATGGAGCAGTATTGTCCGGTATCCCGTACTGTGCCCTTCCTTGCAACATCCGGAGACAGCATTCACCGGGTGGAAGTCAGACGGTTTGCAGACCGGCTGGTTGAGCGGTATATCCCACCGGTAGCAGATGTGGCGGTTCTGATCCCCTGTTCAGCAAAAAAACCCTACAGCCTCTCCCAGTCTCATCGCAAATTCAGCCAGGCCATCGGAAGACGGGCACATGAACTGATCATGACCTCTCCCCTGGGACTTGTTCCCCGTGATCTTGAGCTCTGTTATCCTGCCGCAGCATATGATGTGCCGGTCACCGGGTATTGGGATCATGAGGAGCGGTACCAGATCACAAATACTCTTGTCAGGTACTTTACCAGACATCCCTACCGTCGGGTCATTGCTCATCTGGATGGGGATGCACGAATCATTGCACAGGATGCTGCAGATCAGGCAGGATTTGAGATAGAATTCACCTGCGAGACAGACCGGCTGACTGATCCCGCATCACTTCAGGCATTAAGCGAGGCCCTTTCCGGTGAGCGAAAGGTTAAATCGCACCTGGTCAGGGGGATGATCTCATTCCAGTTCGGGTATGATCTCAAGGCGCCAAACCTGGAAGTAAAAGGTTCATATCCGGAGCAGGTGGTAAAGCGGGGCAGAAATCTCTACTTCTCAACCGACCCCGCTCACGGTCTGATAAGACCCACCTTTGAAGGCTGGTCGCTCATTGAAACCGGGTACCGGGTATATATCGATGAGTTCGTGCCCCAGGGTGATATCCTGGCGCCAGGTGTCATTGATGCCGACCCGGTCATCCGCCCTGGTGATGAAGTGCTGGTCATCGGAGATAAGGCCATGACAACCGGACGGGCAGTCATGAGTGCTGATGAAATGATCCGATCCTCCCGCGGTGTTGCTGTCCGGGTGCGTAAAGTAAAGAAGCTGGACGGGCAATAAATAAGGGCCCGAATAATTTTTTCCGGATGTGACATCTGGTGTATATAATCGAAAAATCTCTCAAATTATCCGAAAATGTCTATGAGATATGGGTAAACGCTCCCCATGTGACCCGGAATGCAAAGGCCGGCCAGTTTGTTATCATACGGACTGATGAGACCGGTGAGCGGATTCCCCTGACAATCTCAAAGATTTCCGGAGATCTGGTTCGAATCATCTTCATGGCGGTTGGGAAAACCACGCATGCCCTTGCTGCGGTTCCTGCCGGAGGTGCCATCAGCGATATCGCCGGACCATTGGGATGCCCGAGTGAAATAAAGAAATATGGGACCTGTGTGCTGGTTGGCGGTGGTGTTGGTATTGCATCAACGCCCGTCATCGCACAAGCTTTAAAAGATGCCGGTAACCGGGTTATTGGTATTCTTGGAGCACGGAATGCAGATTTTCTTATCCTTGAGGATGAGATGGCAGAGATATGTGACAAACTTCTCATAGCAACAGATGACGGTTCAAAAGGTCATCACGGATTTGCAGCCGACCTTCTGAAACAGGTTATCGGTGAAGAGAAGGTTGATGCGGTCTGGATCATCGGCCCAACCATCATGATGAAAGTCACATCCAATGTGACCCGTGAGCAGGGAATTAAGACCTTTGTCTCGCTCAACCCCATTATGGTCGACGGAACCGGCATGTGTGGGTCCTGCAGATGCGTTGTTGATGGAAAGACAAAGTTTGCCTGCGTTGACGGACCAGAATTCGATGCTCACCAGGTCGACTTTGACAACCTGATGCAACGCCAGCGATATTACATGGAGCATGAGAAGGAAGCCCTGGCATTATGGAAAGAACACCAGTGTACCTGCGGAGGGCAGCATTAAATGGGAGATAGAAGCGTTGCTGACCGTCTGAAGGATTTTGGAGAGGTAGATAACGGGCTCTCTCCTAAAGAGGCCATAGAAGAAGCAGGCCGGTGTCTTCAGTGCAAAAAACCCGGATGCGTTGACGGATGTCCGGTCAATATAGACATCCCCGCTTTTGTTGCCCTCATCGCGAAAGGTAAATTCTTAGAGGCGGCAGAGAGTATCAGGCAGCAGAACCTTCTTCCGGCTATATGCGGGCGTGTCTGTCCGCAGGAGAACCAGTGTGAGGCATTGTGTATTCTTGGAAAGAAAGATACTCCCATCCGGATCGGTCAGCTTGAGCGGTTTGCAGCCGACCAGGAACGGGCAAAGGGTCTTACTGTCCCTGCACGAAAGACTGCAACCGGAAAGCGGGTCGCTGTCATAGGTTCAGGACCGGCAGGCATTGTTGCAGCTGGAGAACTTGCAAAGGACGGTCATGATGTTGTCCTGTATGAGTCGCTCCATGCCCCTGGCGGTGTTCTGACCTATGGTATTCCTTCATTCCGTCTGCCTAAAGACGTGGTAAAAGCAGAGATTGACCTTATCCTTGCGATGGGTGTTGATCTCCGCCTGAACCATCTGGTCGGAAGAACCGTCTCATTTGAAGAACTGGAAGAGTATGATGCCATACTTCTTGGAACCGGTGCAGGTCTTCCATACTTTATGGGAATTCCTGGCGAGAACCTGAGCGGTGTCTATTCTGCAAATGAGTTTCTGACCAGGGTCAATCTCATGCATGCTGAGCGGTTCCCTGAATATGACACCCCGGTGGCAAAAATGAACAGGGTTGTCGTCGTTGGTGGCGGGAATGTTGCCATGGATGCGGCCCGTACCGCACGACGGATGGGTGCGCAGGTAACCCTTGTCTACCGGAGACGTGAAGAAGACCTTCCGGCTCGTGCAGCAGAGGTCCATCATGCAAAAGAAGAGGGTATTGAGTTTATTACCTGTGCAAATCCGATCCGGATCCTTGGTGAACAGGCGGTAACCGGTATTGAATGTATCCGGATGCAGATGTGTAATCTTGATAAAAGTGGCCGGCCAATCCCAGAACCAATCGATAATGACACCTTTACCCTTGACTGTGATGTTGTCATTCAGGCGATCGGTCAGGGTCCGAACCCGGTCCTTGTGAGTCAGATCCCTGGTCTTGATAAGGGCAGAGCAGGAAATGTGGTCACCGAAGAAGATGGCAGAACCTCTCATCCGAAGATTTTTGCTGCCGGAGATGTCACAACCGGAGCAGCAACGGTCATCATGGCGATGGGAGGGGCAAAACAGGCAGCCCGTTCAATCTGCGAGATGCTTGGATCCCGGTAACTGATGACTGCCGAATTATTTCCCGAACAGCTTGAGCGGATTACCGGTTATACCTTCAGGGACAAGTCCCTCCTGCTCAGGGCACTGACCAGACTTGCCTACAGTAAGGAGCAGGGCCTTTCTGAAGATTCCCATCTTGATGCCCTGGCAACGCTCGGTGATGCCGTTATTGAGCTTATTATCCTGACCAGGCTCGTCAAGGGGGGTGAGCATGACAAAGGAGCGGTATCCCTCAAGAAGATGGATCTCGTCAATATGTCAGTACTCCGTGATGCAGCCCGTTCTATTCATCTTGAGCAGTATGTCAGATGGGGAAAGGGTGAAGCACGGATGCATGTCTGGACATCAGGCAGAGTGCTTGCAGAGTGTATGGAAGCATTTGCCGGTGCTCTGTACCTGGACGGGGGTATTGATGCGGCCGAAGAGGTGCTGGAGCGACTTTCCCTCCTCCCAGAATAGATAACGCGAAAGAAGATATAGTACTAAATTTAATATCTGCAGGAATTTTTGCCACGGAGAGAAAACATGGACAAAACACAGAAGAAATGGTTCTATCTGTCTCTGGCATTCTCCATGGCAATCCTCGTCTTTATTCTTGCATCAACATTTAACGAGGATACCCTTCAATATCTCACCCATATCAATATCTGGTTTTTATTCATCGCAATCGGACTTCGGTTCGTCTCATTCTCCCTCTGGGCGGCCAGAATAAAGGTCATGGCAGCATCCCTCTGCTACCAGGTAAAATACAGTCACTGTTACAATATGGTGGTTGCAAACCTGCTTATCGGTGCAATAACCCCTGGTCAGGCCGGAGGTGAACCGGTCCGGATCCACGAGCTTTACAAAGCTGATATGTCGCTTGGTGATGCAACCGCGGTTGTTATCATGGAACGGGTGCTCGATGCAGTTATCCTCGTTGCACTCACAGTCTTCAGTCTCCTGGTAATGGGCAAGGTCATCTGGGACATGGGAGAAGGTATTGTTTTTGTTATATTCTTCTCCCTGGCAGTGCTTATTCTGTTTGTTGTAGTTCTGTTCTTTGCAGCACGAAAACCGGAGTCAGCGAAAGACAAGGTGATGCGTCTTTTGCACTGGATTGAGGCAAAGATGAAGACTCCGGGTATTCACCGGATCATTGCCAGCACTGATGTCGAGTTTGATAATTTCTGCTCTGGCATTACGGCTTTCACCAGCCATGGAAAGAAGGGAATTATTCAGGGGGCGGTTTTCTCCGTTCTTTTCTGGTTTTCAGAATTCATTGTAGCATCAGTAATTCTTATGGGACTTGGTCTTCCCCCGTCCATATCGGAATCCATGTTAAGTCAGATCATCATCGCTCTTATCAGTATGATTCCTTTAACTCCCGGTGCATCAGGGATAGCAGAAATCTCGGCAACCTCGCTTTATGCGTTGTTTGTCCCGACCGCCGTCCTTGGAGTGTTTATTATTCTCTGGAGGCTGATAATGTTTTATCTGAACATCGTGTTTGGCGTTATCGCAACGGTTTTAATATTTAAAAGGGAAATCTCAGCTTGAGAATTCGCCAGCGTATCTTAAACGGATTGTTTCTCTAATTTATTCAAGAACTTTTTTAGTAACCATTGGATATTTCATGGTTTTCTATACCTGCCTGGTATCTTCATCTTCAAAAAAAAGTCCCATCCCAATTCTTATTTTATGTTTCTCAAGATAAATCTTCAGACCTGAGTGATCAAGAAGGCCGGCATCATCGCTGAAATCGACCAGAATGTCGATGTCACTTCCCTGACCGGCTTCGTCTCGTATGACCGAGCCAAAGATGGCAATCCGGGTGATAGAATATTTCTTTTCATCCCTTTTATTACTGGGGTCAAGCTTCAATGCTTTTTCAAAACAAAAAAATGCATTGTCAAATTGACCTAATTTTAAAAGACATATTCCGAAGCATTCCAAGCTTTATGGTTATTCTCATCAGTTTTTGTTATCGCAGCAAATTGTTCGAATCATGCCTTGTAATGAGCAGATTTAAAAAGCCTCAATCCCTCATCAAATAACATTGTATTTTTCTGAATCTCGCATAAAAATATAGATTTTCCAATTCTGGAATCAGTTAAATTCCAGAAAAAAGAAATTGATATTCTTTTATGCCAATAACCTGACCAGAAGAGCTTTCTGTGCATGCAGCCTGTTTTCTGCCTGATCCCACACCGCACTAGCCTTACTATCCAAAACCTCGTCGGTGATCTCCCAGTTCCGGTGTGCCGGGAGACAATGCATCACAATAGCCCCTGGTTTTGCACAGGCCATCAGTTCAGCGTTCACCTGGTAGGGCATGAAGATCTGTCTTCTCCGGTCAATCTCCTCTTCCTGCCCCATTGAGATCCAGGTGTCCGTCATGACCACATCAGCACCAGTGGCCGCTTCCCGTGGATCGGTCACAATCCTGACCTTTGCTCCCATCCGGAGTGCTTCAGAAACAACATCTTCTCCTGGAGCAAATTCGGAAGGTGAAGCCACAATGACCTCCATACCGGTAAGAATAGTACTCAGAATAAGTGACGTACAGACATTATTCCCATCACCTATCCAGGCAACCTTCACTCCTTCGGTCCGAAAGAGTCGTTCCTCAATGGTCATGATATCGGCCAGGATCTGACACGGGTGCTCCCGATCTGACAGCCCGTTAATAACCGGAATATCGGCATGGGCGGCAAGTTCCAGAACCTCATCATGACGGTTCGCCCGGATCATAATTGCCGATACAAACCTGGACATAACCCGGGCAGTATCACGAATTGCCTCTCCCCTCCCAAGTTGCATGTCCTTCGGATTCAGGAACAGGGCATGACCTCCCAGCTCAAACATCCCGGCCTCAAACGATATCCGGGTTCTGGTCGATGATTTCTCAAAGATCATCCCCAGGGTTTTATGGGCAAGAACAGGGGTCTGTATACCGACTCTACGCTCTTCCTTTAATTTTCTGGCATGTGCGATAAGATTTGCCAGTTCTTCCCGGGAGATGTCAAGAATGGATATGAAATCTTTCTTCATCTGATCTCCTTCATATGGGAAATTCTCTTCTCCAGAACTTCTCTGGTCCCAATATCAGAACGGTGACGGACAGGACCCTGAACAGCAGATGCGGCCTCTTCTGCAATCCTCTCTGCCTCTTCCAGGGTATCGCCGATACCAACATAGGCCATGGTCCGTGAACTCTGGGTCACCAGGAATTCCCCCTCCCGTACAACGCTGGCATAATAACAGATTGCCTTGTTATCTGGTCCGGGAATCAGTTTGCCGCCTGAAACGGGGTTTTCCGGGTATCCTTCCGGCACAAGATACTTACAAACGGTTGCTTTTTTCGCAAACGAAACCTCCGCCTTGTCAAGTGTTCCTGTCGTAATCGCCTGAACTAGGGTAGAAAAGTCACTGGTCAGTAATGACAGGACATTCATAGCTTCAGGGTCACCAAACCTTGCGTTGAATTCAATAACCATCGGACCCTGTGCCGTATTCATGAACTGACCATACAAAATTCCCACATACGGTGTCCCTTCAGCAGCAAGTGAAGCAATGGTCTGCTTCATGATGGCAAACGCCGAATTGTAATCCTCTTCGGTGATAAATGGAAACCGGTGATCAGGAAGAGTATAGGATCCCATACCACCGGTATTGGGCCCGACATCTCCTTCAAAGGCCCGTTTATGATCCTGCACAAGAGGCATCGGGACAAGATGGGTGCCATCGACGAATGCCTGCAGGGTGAACTCCTCTCCGATAAGCCGTTCCTCAATGACAACATCCCCTTTGAGTTCATGAACATATCTGCAGGCTTCCTCATGAGTCAGATGTTCACCCATAATCCTGACTCCCTTGCCCCCGGTCAGACCGGATGGTTTTATTGCATATTCTTTTGTTGTGTTTTTCAGGAATGCTTCGGCATCAGTGCCGGAGTGGAAGATATGGTATTCAGGAAGACCGGGGATATTATATTGCTTCATCAGGTTTCTGCAGAATGATTTGTCGGTCTCTATTCTCGCTGCCATTTTTGCAGGACCAACACATTTTACACCGGCTGCGGTAAGTGCATCAACAACGCCGGTTTCCAGGGGTGCCTCAGGACCGATACACGCAAACTGAATCTGATGCTCGATGCAGAACTTTTTCACCACTTCAGGGTCAGTTTCTGAAGCAATCAGGACCTTATATGCCAGTTCAGCAATCCCTGGATTCATCCTATTCATTACCGCAAATATTCTCGTCTGTGGATTTTTGGAAAGGGCCTTTGCAATGGCATGTTCTCTGCCTCCGCTTCCGACAACAAGGATGTTTGTATGTGCATTCATTCCTGATAACTCCGGTGAATTTGTATCATTCTATCAATTTAAAAAAATTCAGAAAGTGCTTAAAAGGGGCACTCTCTCATGTGAATGGATAAAGATCCTGGTCGCTCTGCGAATGAAAAGCTCTGCACTCGTGCAGNGGGGATGAGAAATAATCAGGTGGAGAAGTGAAAAATTGCCTCCTCTGGTACTAATTGCCATAGATATCGGATCTTAGATTAATATTCTCGTACCAATATGCGGTACACACCATTAAACCTATCATTAAAAATCCATGGTACGACCTAGTCAGGATAGGAAAGAAAGACCATCCTTAATTACTCATTATCACAAGTACGTACTATTCATATGCCCTCTCTTCAACTTCCTATCGGGATTCAATCATTTGAGAAGATTAGGAACGAAGGGTATTACTACGTGGATAAAACTCCATACATCGCTGAGTTAGCTCAAAAAGGTTCATATTATTTTCTCTCCAGACCACGCAGGTTTGGCAAAAGCCTTTTTATCGACACTCTCTCCTGTGCATTTACAGGGAAAAAAGAGTTGTTCTCAGGCCTTTATCTTGAACGTCCTGAATCAGGCTGGGATTTTGAGAAAAAATATCCTGTTATAAAAATCAGTTTTGCACAGCGGGTGAACCGTTCATCTGCAGAATTATCTGAATACCTGACCAGAATAATTTCCCAGGAGGCAGCACAATATGGGCTTTCCATTGATCATTCCATCTCGTCCGGATTTCAACTGGAAGATCTGATACGTGAACTATTCAAAAAAACTGGAAAAAAGATTGTTCTTCTGGTTGATGAATATGATAAGCCGATTCTTGATAACCTTCATAATCAGAAGGTTGCCTTAGACCTTCGTGAAGATCTCAAGAGTTTTTATAGTATCATTAAAGATCTTGATCCATTTCTTACCTTTGTCATGCTCACCGGTGTTTCAAAATTTGCAAAAACCGGGATATTTTCTGGTCTGAACAATCTCAAGGATATTACCCTTGATTCCCGATACTCTGCGATATGCGGGTATACTCAGACAGATCTTGAGCAGATTTTTACAGAGCACCTCTCCAGATTTGATACAGATGAGGTAAAACGATGGTACAATGGGTATTCCTGGACCGGTGAGTCGGTTTATAACCCGTTTGATATCCTCCTGCTTTTTGATGAAGGGACGTTCAAACCATATTGGTTCGAGACCGGAACGCCGACCTTTCTCATCAAACTCTGGGAGTCAAACCCACGACTTCCGGCTGACTACGAAGATCTTATTGCGGGGACCGATCTCCTCGGGTCATTTGATCCGGAACATATCAGGATAGAGACTCTGCTTTTTCAGGCAGGGTATCTTACGATTAAAAAATGGTCTGCAGATCCCATTCGGGGATTTACATGCTGGCTTGGATACCCTAATGTCGAAGTCAGAACCTCTTTAAATACCTTGTTCGCAGAAGTCCTTTCAAAACAGGAGATTTCGAAAAATCGTGAAATGCTCTATGATATTCTGGAACGGGAAGACCCCAGTCAGGTGCATACCATTTTTTCTTCATTTTTTGCTTCAATTCCTCACGATTGGTATAGGAAGAACCAGTTGTCGCAATTTGAAGGGTATTATGCGAGCATCGTGTACACGTATTTTGCAAGTCTTGGGTATGAGGTTATACCGGAAGATACTACAAATAAAGGCAGAATTGATCTTACCGTAAAAACCAAAACCGGTATCTGGATATTTGAATTTAAAGTTTCAGATTCTCCTTCGCCTGGAGTTGACAGCCCTCTCAACCAGATCAGGGAAAAAAAATACCGGGAGAAATATGAAAGCGATGGCAGGAAGATCTTTGAGATAGGTATCATTTTTAATCCTATGACACGGAACATCGATCACTTGGAAGTTCAATGATCCCTTCACATTATATGAAACCACACTCTTCTCTAACATTATGACCTTCCTTGCAACCGGATTTCGGCAGGTGGACCATTCAGAAGATCAGGAAAAACTAGTCCGGTGCCTGTCAGATATCAGAAACCATCCCTTCTTTCGGTCGGTAAAAGAAGAATCATTCGAGCTTTTGCAGATATCACCCGGAGATATCATCCTTGAGATCGGGTGCGGCCCTCTTGATGATGTCCATATCCTTGCCGGACGGTGCAGCCCCGAAGGACTGGTAATCGGATCGGATATCAGTTCTTCCCTTGTAACCCTTGCAAAAAAAGCCTTCAATATTCCGAACCTCTCCTACATCCGGATGGACGGGCAATACTCGGCAGTCCGTGACGGTGTATGTGATGCGGTCAGGGAAGACCGGGTTCTTCAGCATGTGCAAGATCCCCAGCATGTCATTGACGAGATGTATCGTGTCTTAAAACCGGGGGGAAGATGTGTCCTGTTTGAACCGGATTGGGAAAATTTCATCATCGACGGGGTTGATGAAGGGGTAACACGGGCTATTCTGAACTTCTGGTCAGATCAATTTGCCTGCGGTCATATCGGACGAAAACTTAGTCGGTTGTGTCAGAACGCAGGATTTACCGATGTAACGGTCTATCCACGGACGATGATCATGACCACGCTTAAAGAAGCGGAAACAATCTTCACCGTTACAGAAAATGCGAATCGGGCGGCAGTTGCCGGGTGCGTATCACAAAAGGAGGCTGATGCGTTTCTTGCTCACCTCACCGAAATGGACCGGAAAGGATTATTCTTTGGTTCCTTCACCGGCTACCTGGTTTCCGGGAAAAAATAAGGGCTGGATAGAATTCTACACGATAATATCATTTACCTTTGAATTTTTAATTCTCATGTAGGCAATCTCGGTGTTCCAGGGATTTTTCTCGATAAAGTCAAGAACACTTTTTATCTTCTGGTAATTCTCCCGGATCTTCCGTGCCTCATCACTCTTTACATCCTTCTCCTTATTTACCAGAAATTGATACTTTTCAGAGAGGGAAAAGATACTCTGCACGACATAGGTTGAATACAGATGATCTGCAGAGATGGACTTCTTCTCTTTTCCACTTCCTGTTCTCGTTCCTATATCTTTCCCTTTCTCTTCAAGATGGATCACAAACGGATCACTCTTCCGGTATTTCTGGGCAATTCCCCCGATAAATGATGGCCCATCCGGATTGATATACATGTATATACTGCCATTGCTATCCCGGTATGTGGCTACTGCCGTACTCTGCAGGGGATCGGTGAGACGGATACCAACCGCTGCATGAGAAAGACCCGGGTATGCGAGATAAACGACATCATACCCTGCCTCACTCAGAAGACCATATAAAAACAGGGCTTTGTCATACGTATTCCCCATTTTATCATGCAATATCTCTATCGGGTACCGGTTCTCTGCATTCTCAGTCAGAGGAATCTGCTGAATAAAATGGACAATACATTCCGATTTCGCCCGATCACTAATTCTTTTGATATTTGCCTGGCGTCTGAGTTCTTCCAATGTTGTCTTCAGGGTCTCCTGAGTTGTTTTATCTGCAAGGATAGCAGAAAGCTCCGGAATCCATTCCTCCGGATTTTTCGTTGAGACATCTGATGATTGGAATGACACTTTTTGTGCACCCAGATGAACCGACCGGTTGATGTCAAACGTCAGCGATAGGGTATTTCCTGACGACTGAATGGAAAATGTGCGCTCTACAAATGCAGGATTTGCTCCTTTTTGCGGAGTAACTATAATTTCTCCAGGTCGGTAGTATTGAGTGATTCCTGGGGTTTTATTATCCTGACTTTTTTCGTTTCATCGGTTGGGATCTGCAGGCTCTGGAGGTACTGCCCCTGTGGGGTAAAGACCTGAATTCGTGTATTACCGGAATCACAAACATATATTAATTCTTCACCTGATGCATTAACAACACTGATCCCTCCCGGCGTGTCAAATGTACCATCCACATCTCCAAAACCTCCCCAGCTGGTAAGAAGAGATCCTTTATCACTGAGCTTTAATACCCGGTGGGTTGCTGCATCAGAAATGTATATATTCCCCTTATTATCATGGGTGAAACCGGCAATATCCCAGTATCCATAGGGTTTGGCGACATCCCTGGTTATAACCCTCTGCATCGTCCCGTTTGCCTGAACCAGAAAAAGGACCTTGTCATCCAGATCACTGACTAAAAATGACTCATTGGAAAGGGGCAGGATATGTGAAGGCCGTATCAGGTCGGACTGACTGTCTGGTGCCTGCCTTGCCCATGATGTATTATTCTGGATCTGTCCTGGTGCATCTCCATGATAGATATCCCCAAGGAGAATGCCGCCCAGAATACCGGCTATGAGAAGTATGACAATGCCAGCCGTATGCCGGTTCATAGACTAACCTTAGCCATACGGGTATAATGGCATGTCTGTCACCCGTCGATCACCCGTTTATAAGGTCCTGCATCCTGACCAGGGGGGTCAGTGTGATGTCAAGGTCCTGCAGTGTTTTCCCAGCACCTTCATTCCGGTCAACTACTGCTATGACATCGGTTACGACTGCACCGGCAGAGCGGAGCTGTTCAATCCCGAATACTGCAGACCCACCGGAAGTGGTGACATCTTCAACGAGCAGAATCCTCTTTCCAGCTACATCACCGATGATAAGGCTGGCAAGACCATGTCCTTTCTGCTCTTTCCTTATGATCACATACGGTTTATCAGAGGCAAGGGAGACTGACACCGCAAGGGGGACCCCTCCGACGGCAACACCTGCGACTGCATCGAAGTCCGTGCTGTGGGTAAGAACCTCTGCTGCAATCTTTTTCAGAATGGCCGGGCTTGTGATCGCTTTTTTGATATCAATATATACCGTGCTTTTTTTCCCGGACGCAAGGGTAAAATCTCCAAATCGTATGGCTTCAGCTGATATGAGCATCTCACGCAATGTAGCGGTTACCATGGTACCTTCTTCAATCCCAGTTTATACCCGATAATATTCACGGTCCGGTGGAGCAGGGGTGTCAGCACCAGAATGACGATCAGGAGTGGAATGGTCATGGTGTTTAGCATCCATATCGGATCAAACAGCAGGGTTAGAAGCAACGCCCCCACGACAAAGTCCAGCTGATCCACCAAAAACCACTCTCCTCCCCGGTCTATCCCCTGACGTCGTTTGAAAAAACTCTTAACCATATCTCCAAGAAGTGAACCGATGGCAAGCAGAATAACTGCAGTCAGGGTATGGGGGGGAAACCAGGGAACAAGTCCTGATATCTCTGCGTACATCTGGACTGCCCCGATAAGAATCCCGGCTGTTACCCCGCCGACGAACCCCCGGATGGTCTTCCCGTCCCCCAGGATACGCCTCCCGTCTGTCCAGTTCCTCCCCATATCAATGGGCATACCCCCACCGGTCAGTGCTGCAAAATTATTTGGCAGGTATGCGGGGAGCATCACCCATATCGCAGAGCCGATGAATATGAGTCCATTACTGAGTATTGTTGCAGAATCCGGCATACCTATAAGGTTAGGTTTTCGCATACATATGAGCAGAAGTAAAATCCGGTATGGGAATACCCGCTGGTGGTGATAGTATACTCCTCAAAAAAACGAAAAGTCTCTGTCCAATATGTAAAAAAGTACTAGAAGCAGAGATTATAGAGAACGAAGGAAAGGTGTATATAAACAGGACCTGTCCTGATCATGGTGATTTTTCATACCTGTACTGGGATGATGCAGACGCATGGCGCAGATATGAGGCGTTCGGGGTGAAGGGATCAGGCCTTGCAAACCCCCAGGTCGTGAAAGATATAAGCAGTTGTCCGTATGATTGTGGAATCTGTAACAATCATAAATCAACGACCCTCCTTGCTAATGTGGATCTGACAAACCGGTGTAATCTGAATTGTTCTTTCTGTTTTGCAAATGCACGGGCATGCGGGTACATCTATGAGCCCAGCTATGACCAGATCAAGGATATGCTGACGATCCTGCGCTCTGAAAAACCAACTCCTGCGCCGGCAGTTCAGTTTGCCGGAGGAGAGCCGACGCTCCGTGAAGATCTGTTTGAGATCATACAACTTGCAAAAAGTCTGGGGTTCATGCAGGTGCAGCTGGCAACGAACGGACTGATTCTTGCGCAGGATCCTGATTATGCACTCAGGCTCAAAGATGCCGGCCTTTCCACGGTATACCTGCACTTTGACGGGGTATCAAAAGAGACGAATTTCAAACTGGTGCATGATCTGAAAGCAATTGAAAACCTCAGAAAAGCAAAGCAGGGTGTGGTACTGGTACCAACCATCATCAAAGGCCATAATGATCATGAGATCGGTGATATTGTCCGGTTTGCTGCAGAAAATATTGATGTAATCCGTGGAGTGAACTTCCAACCGGTCTCATTTACCGGAGCGGCGTCACCGGAAGATATCGAACAGCAGCGGATAACAATCCCTGAGATACTAAACCGTATTGAAGAGCAGACCGAAGGGTCGGTTGAGAAAGAGGACTTTTATCCGGTTCCCTGTGTTGTCCCTATCAGTGACTTTGTAGAGGCATATACTGGTAAACCCCAACTCCGGTTTACGGCACACCAGCATTGTGGTGCAGCGACCTATGTCTTTGTCAGAGATAAGAAGATCGTCCCGATCAACCGCATGATCGATGTTGATGCGTTTTTTGATTCTATCGAGCGGCTCACGACCCAGCTCTCATCGGCAGGGCCTATCAGCAAGAAGATGGTTGCCATTAATGGGATTAAGGAACTCTATGCATCGGTGAAGAAGAGCGAGGAAGGGGGCCGTGAACTCTGGACCAGCCTTGGAAAAGCCCTTATCACCCATAACTTTGATTCCCTACGTGAGTTCCACTGGAATGCCCTCTTTATCGGGATGATGCATTTCATGGACAACTATAATTATGATGTCGAGCGGGTCAGCCAGTGCTGTATTCATTATGCTACACCGGACGGGACTCTCATTCCCTTCTGCACCTATAACAGTGGTCCGGTCTTCCGTGAACAGATCTGGAAAAAGTACAGCAGACCCTTTGAATAACCTCCCTTTTTTGATGTGCCATGCTAACCATTATTCCAAAACCAACCGATATTCCATCTGACAATTCAACCCGGATGGTCATGGATGAACTTGACCGGATGGGGTATCCGTACCAGGTCAGGTTTTTAGAAGCAATCGATCCGTTTTCAGATGATCTGTCCGGAGCGACCATCTGGGCCTGCGGAATCAGACAGAATGGTCATAATTTTGAATCACTCCAGGCCCTCTCACTGAAAAACAGGATTATTAACTCACCGGAGAGTATTGTCACCTGTGCAAGTAAGGTGATGACATCGGCCCTTCTGGTGCAGCACGGGGTCCCGACTCCTGCAACATTCTTTACCGAATCACGGACGCTGGCAGGGAAGTTTATACAAAAGCATACCAAGGCCGTGTCAAAACCGGTGTACGGGTTTGACGGGGTTGGGATTCATCTGGTTGAGAGTGAGGCAGAGCTTGGTGATCCACCATTTTACCTGCAGGAGTATGTGCCAAATGACCGCGACTTCCGGGTTTTTGTCATTGGAGACAAGGCAGTCGGGGCTATTATGAGGGTATCTGATCACCTGACCCATAACATCCACCAGGGAGGGTGCGGGAGTGCAATTGAAATTCCACAGGAGATGGCAGATATTGCAGTCAGGGCAGCACAGGTCGTCGGAGTAGATTACGCAGGCGTTGACCTGCTGTCCTGTAATGGATCATACGTCGTATTAGAAGTAAACGGCACACCCAACTGGCATTGTATGCAGGCCCCGATCCCCCGGCTCCTTGCAGAGTACCTGGTTTCCCAGGATCAAAAAAAGTAGAAGGTATTACCCTTCCATTTCTATCTCTTTTAGTGTCCTCTCAGCCAGTTCATGCATGCGGTCAGCCATTCGTGCTGCTGATGGATTGTCTACCTCCCTCATTGCCTTTGCGATGGCATTTCCAAGGACAAATATTGCATATTTATGCTCTATTTTGCTTCGGTGGGTTTGTGAAGGGGTAATTTCCAGGGCATCATACTCGGTAAAGTCTGCATCAGGGTTCTGCTCCTGAAGATACTCGCGGACATTGGTGAGCATGGTAT
>JGI11944J13513_1000384_pt1 | contig 45468 bp, 35 predicted proteins | sample TerdegcoTASludge_FD_13513 | JGI IMG/M metagenome (IMG submission 13513) | reverse complement strand
GCCTCCGTGGTGAAATCGGTATGCATGGGCCTCACCACAAAGACACCAAGGCACAAAGAAAATTTCTCGGGAGGACAATACCCACACAATTTAGCGAAGAGCCTTGAGGAATATCTTTTAAAAAGGGTCGGCAGACGAGCCCGTGGAATGAACAAGAAAATTCTGCTATTTCTGGCAATCATCACAATATCGAATACTGTGATTTATGGTCAATGTCAAACCGAGCAATCAGCCATCGCATTCCCTGATCCGAATCTTGAGGCGGTGATCAGAGAAGCTATTGGCAAACCGGAAGGTGCCATCTATGCTTCAGACTTAAACAGGCTCGAATTCCTGGATGCCAGTGGAAACGGCATAGAAAATATCACCGGACTTGAGTACTGTATTAATTTAGAAAACCTATCTCTTAAAGAAAACGAGATCACCGATGTATCGCCGTTATCGGGGCTCAATAACCTGACAGTGCTGGACCTGAGCAGTAATGAGATCGCTGATGCATCATTGCTGAATTCTCTCATTAACCTCAAATCGCTCAATCTATCCAATAACCAGATCACCGACGCATCAAAGCTATCGAATCTAACCAGCCTTGAATCGCTGAATCTATCCGGCAACCAGGTGCTGAATGTCTCAATGCTATCAGGAATGGTCACCTGACAACAGAACGATAAAGACTAGCTGTGACGGAGGGAAGGCAGCGCTTTTCCTCTCGGCTAACTTTTTTTTTGCGAGCTTCTCGTACCTTTTCGACTGGCAGCGAGTTGGAGCGTCGGCGGCATCATCGATTGTGCACCGCAGGGCCAGCTTGCTGTATGTCGAAAATGTGCATCTTCAGGCATTGGGTGCAAACAGCATCTTCCTTTTTATTCCTGGCAGGTTCCAGTGGTGGCGACCCCCTGACCCCTGGCCAGAGAACCGAACGAGCGCTCCCCCCGATCAGCGCAGGCATAATTGCCCTCTCATCGAAGCCTTGATCTATCTAAAAGACATAATTAACTCCCAAATGAATCTTGATGATCTTCTCAGATCCAGGCGTGGTCAGATCCTGCAGATCGCTGCCAAGCATGGTGCTCGCAATGTGCGTGTTTTTGGCTCGTTGCCTGGGGAGAGGCCAAGCCTCAAAGCGATATAGACCTGCTGGTGGAGTTCAAGAGAGGGACGACGCTCCTGGATCATGCTGCTCTGATATAAGAACTCGAAGAGCTTCTAGGGGTCAAGGTGGATGTGGTCAGCGAACGCGGCCTGCGAGAGAGGATTAGAGATCGAGTATTGAATGAGGCGGTGGCCCTTTGAGGGATGATCGAGAATGGCTCCTTGATATTCTGGAAGCCATCGAGAAGACAGAAAAGTACGCTGCCCTGGGCGAGAAGAATTTTTTTGAAGGAGAGCCATCCAGATATCCCTGGAAAGGAATCATAGGCATGCGAAAACGGCGAAGAACCCAATATTATTTCTCGATCTCCCTCTCGATCATCTCCGCAGATACCGCCGTCCCCCGGCAGGTGTGCATGTTTATGGAGAGCAGCAGCCCCACCACCCTCCCCTCCTGCACCAGGGCAGATCCGCTATCTCCGGGTCCGGGCAGGTCTCCTGGTGGCAGGATGACATAGACGATCGACCAGGAGGAATCGGATATTCGGCAGGAGATGGAATGGCGGGCGTTCACAAGCTCTGCCCCGCCCTGACTGGGTTTTCCCAGAATTGTCCTCTGGCAGGGAGCGGGAATGGGAAAAAAGGCCAGATCGGCGTCATCCGGAATGTAAGAGACGCGGCAGGTGATCCCTCCTACTCTAAGCTCTCTTGTCCCCACCTGTTGAAAGATATGGGCGGGAGCCACTCCGGCAAAGCCGCCACGCCAGGGAATGATCGCCCCGACCACACCCCCGGAGCGACCGGCAATGAACTGGTCTCCTGATCTGATCACGGTTTGAGGGATATTACTTTGGGGATTGATTTCTTGATTTCCCGCCCGGACCTCTCGAATGCCTCAGATATACTGCTGGATGAGCCCCTCAGGCTCAGCCATATGGTTCCTCTCCTTGAGCAGGATCTTGGCCGCTGCCCTCTCGAAGTCGCTCTGGTAGACGATGGTCCTCTCCTCCCGGATGGCATACATGCCCGCCTCGGTGGAGAGCGCCTTCAGGTCGGCTCCGCTTGACCCCTCGGATAGCTCGGCTATCAGCCGCAGGTTCACTCCCCGGTCCAGGTTCATGCCCCGGGTGTGGATCTTCAAAATCGCCTCTCTTGCCTCCTTATTGGGCAGGGGAATCTCAATCACCCTATCGAAGCGCCCTGGCCGGAGCAGAGCTGGATCGAGCATATCCAGACGGTTGGTGGCAGCGATGAGCTTGACCTCGCCTCGGGCATCAAATCCGTCCATCTCTGCTAAGATCTGCATTAAAGTCCTCTGAACCTCCCGATCTCCGCTGGTTGCTCCGTCCATGCGCCGAGCACCGATGGCATCCAGCTCATCGATGAATATGATCGCCGGGGATTTGGTCTTGGCCAGCTCGAAAAGCTCGCGAACCAGGCGCGCCCCTTCGCCGATGTACTTCTGCACGAACTCCGAACCCACCACCCGCATGAATGTGGCCTCTGTGCTCTGGGCAACCGCTTTCGCCAGGATGGTCTTGCCCGTACCCGGCGGACCATGCAGCAAGACTCCCTTGGGCGGCTCGATTCCCACCGAGGTGAAAAGGTCCGGCCTCTTCAAGGGCAGCTCCACAATCTCCCTGATCTCAGAGATCTGGGTGTCCAGACCTCCGATCTGGGAGAACTGCACATCCGGAGCCTCCTCGATCTCCATGCCGAAGACCGCCGGGTCACGGGGAGTGGGCAGGACGCACATCACCGCAAATGACTGCTGGTTTAAGCCTACCTGCGCCCCAACCTTAATCTCTTCCTCAATGAATTGGGATAGACTTACAACGAATCTGGGGCCCGTGCTGCTCTTGACGATCACCCGGTTCTCATCCAGAACATCAACTATTGTTCCCACGATCATCGGACCGACGCGCAAGCGCTCCAGCTCGCTCCTGAGCTTCCGGGCCTCACGCTCGAACTTGAGCTTCTGGTTCTCTATGAGCCTCTTCTCGCCTTCTACGCGGTCCTTCTGCTCACGCAGCGCCAGGTTTCGCTCTTCCAGCTGGCGCATCCGGTCCAGGATGTAGCGCGAGAAATCCGCGCCGGCCTGTGACTCATTCATGCCTTCTCCACTATCCATAATTACAAAGGTTATTAAACTTTGACCCGTATAAAGGTTTCCGAAATGACCGAGAAGCAATGTGAGATTTGCGGCGCCGAGATCATAGGTTCACCCCAAAAGATCGTGATTGATCGATCAACTCTGGAAGTATGCAAGAGCTGTGCGCGCTTCGGAAAACCAGAGGACAAATGGACACCAGTCCCGCGGAAGATGGTTCCTGTGGAGAGGGCCTTTACCGTTCAGCGGCCCAAACCGCGCGACCAATTCAAAGATTTGGTGGAGTTGGTCCCGGATTTCGGGCGCAAGATCAGAGAGGCGCGGGAGGGCCTGGGACTGTCGCCTGAGGAGCTGGGAGCGAGGATCAAGGAGAAGGCCACGCTCCTGAAGAAGATCGAGAGAGAGGACATCTCGCCCGAGGATGATGTCAGAAAGAAGCTGGAGAAGGAGCTCAAGATCAAGCTGACCGACCAGGCCAGCGAGGCTCAGGTCAAGTCCGGCAGCTCCGGCAGAGGGCTCACCTTAGGGGATATAGCGAACATCAAGCGGAAATAGGACATGATCGCCAGTGCAGCTCGATTTATCATTGGAGGGGGAGCAGTAGTCTACCCCACAGAGACTGTCTACGGCCTGGGGGCCAATGCTCTGGATGAGCAGGCAGTGATGCGGGTCTTTCTGATCAAGAAAAGGCCTCTTTCCAAGCCCATCTCTCTGGCGGTCTCAAGCCTGGAAATGCTCAGAAATGTGGCTGAGATTCGCGATGAGGACATGAGGATCCTGGAGGAACTCCTGCCTGGACCGGTGTCCATCCTGGTCCGAAAGAAGAGCATAGTTCCGGATATTCTCACCGCCGGCTCTCCCCTGGTGAGCATCAGGTATCCGGACCACGAGTCCGCCCTCAGAATAATCGATATAGCTGGACCTATCACCTCCACCAGCGCCAACCGCACCGGCCAGCCAGCCCCGGTTAGCGCAAAGGAGGTCTCCAGAGATATAGAGGAACGGGTCGATCTGGTGGTAGATGGCGGTAGGTGCAGGTATTGCCAGGCCTCAACCCTCCTGGACCTGGAAAAAAGAGAGATCATCCGGCCCGGCGCAGGCCTGGAAATAGCATTGAAGGCGATAAAGTGAAAGCCCGGATCAGAGACTTCTTCGAAACCCGTGAGGGCTGGATCTTTGCCGTCTCAGACTACAACCATCCTCATGGACTTCGCTCTCTGCTCCGCTACGTTCCTGACCCAAAAGGAGAGCGGGTTGCTGATGGCATAAGATACCGGAAGATGGACTTCGATCAGGGGTTCGAGTACTTGCGCCATAAGAGGCCGGATTATATCAAGGATCTTCATGTGGTCCCCGAATCCGATGTCCTTCGGATTTACGATCCATCTCAGGGTCTGAGAAGGGTGATCGAGATAGATCCCAAGACGGAAAAGATCGCCCGCATCCTCAATCAAGCAGGAGTGCCCTGGGATGAGATGGGAATCACAGGCTCCAGGCTGGTGGGACTACAGGCACCCAGCTCAGATATAGATTTTGTTGTATATGGTCCTATTTGGTGGAAGGCCAGGGATATAGTGGAGCGGGCAAAGATGGATGGCACTATCCAGGATCTGGATGAAGAGACCTGGGATAAGATATATTCCAAGAGAAATCCCGAGATCAGCCTGGAGGAGTTCATTCTCCATGAAAAGAGAAAAGGAAATCGGGGCATGATCGATGGCACCTACTTTGATCTGCTCTTCACCCGCGACTGGAACCAGATTCAGCCGCTGGACAAGGGCATTCCCGCCGGCCAGGGGCTGATTGAGGCTCGTGTTACAGACTGCGAGTTCGCTTTTGACAGCCCGGCCATCTTCCGGTTGGATCATCCTGAGGTGAAGGAGATCCTGTGCTTCACTCACACTTATGCTGGTCAGGCCCTTCCTGGAGAGAGGATAGAGGCGAAGGGCGTCCTGGAGGAGACCGCAGGCGGTCTTCGCCTGGTGGTGGGTACCACGCGCGAGGCGCGAGGCGAATGGATAAGGTCGATTTCGCTATTGGAAAAAGCTACTTAAATGAGGTTGTAAAAAATGCTGCAAGTTCGACCCTTTGATATAGAGATCGGTCAGCACAAGGTCATGCTCAACGTCGTAGATGCCCGGGAGAGGGGCTTGAACCCTGGAGACCGGGTCAAGGTGAGGGCAAAGGGTGCGGTTACCACTGCTCTGCTTGACACCACTATGCAGATGGTCAAGCCCGGAGAGATCGGAATATTCACCGAGGCTCTTAAGGATCTGAATAATCCGGCGGATGTGGATATCCAGCCGGCTCCCAAGCCGGCGTCCATCTGTCATATAAAAAGCATGATGGACAAACAGAAACTCACCGAGGATCAGATCAGAACCATTGTGCAGGACATCGTGGACAATAACCTAAGTGATATTGAGCTGGCAGCTTACGTCACCGCCTCTTATATTCATAACATGTCCTCGGAAGAGGTGGTCTGGCTGACCAAAGCGATGATCGAGACCGGCGAGCGGATTCACTATGACACCCATCCGGTCATGGACAAGCACAGCATCGGCGGTGTTCCCGGGAACAAAGTATCCCTTCTCATCGTGCCCATAGTGGCCGCTTCCGGCCTTCTCATCCCCAAGACCAGCTCTCGGGCCATAACCGGAGCAGGCGGTACTGCCGACCTGATGGAGGTCTTGGCACCAGTGGAGTTCAGTGCCAGTGAGATCAAGGAGATCACAGAGAAGGTGGGCGGGGTGATAGTCTGGGGAGGAGCCACCAATATCGCTCCCGCAGACGATAAGCTGATCAAAGCGGAGTACGCATTGTCCATTGATCCCTACAGCCAGATGCTTGCCTCCATTATGGCCAAGAAAGGTGCTGTAGGCGCTGATGCCGTGGTAGTGGACATGCCAGTCGGACCGGGCACAAAGCTGTCCACGCCAAATGAAGGCAGAATTCTTGCCAAGGACCTCATCGATCTTGGTGATAACCTGGGAATTCGGGTGGAGTGCGCCATGACCTTTGGAGGCTCGCCTGTGGGCAGAACCATAGGGCCGGCTCTGGAGGTTCGCGAGGCCCTCACCCTTCTTGAGAATAAGCCCGGACCAAACAGCCTGAGGGAGAAGAGCCTCTCATTGGCCGGCATACTGCTGGAGATGGGGGGAGTGGTAGGACGGGGAGAGGGCTACATCGCTGCTGAAGAGATCCTCACCAGCGGAAAGGCCCATGCCAAGCTGATGGAGATCATCGAGGCCCAGGGAGGCAACCCCATGGTGAAGAGCGAGGATATCATCATCGGTGAGAACTGCGAGGATATCCTGGCTCCAGTAGGAGGATATGTGGTGGCCTTCTACAATAAACGACTGGTAGAGATAGCACGCATGGCTGGGGCACCATCGGACCAGAAAGCTGGAGTTATAATCCATAAGAAGATGGGTGAGAGGGTGAAGAAAGGCGAGCCTCTGATAACTATTTGCTCATCTTCGGACTGGGAGCTGGATAGCGCAGTGAAGGATGCCAAGAGGTCGATGCCAATCGTGGTAGAAGGAATGCTGCTGGAGAGGTACCCGCGCATCACAGAACTCTAAATTGTTCGGAAAAAGGAAAAGCTGCATCTGATGGATCAGAGAGATACAAGATGGATCATTTGATGGATCGAACAGGTTATCAAAAGGACGAATTCGGGAGTCATCAATGAAGGTCGCAATAACATATCACGAGGATTTCGGCAGGCACGGTTTTAGCGTTCTGAAGGAGAGGATTCAACCCTCCTTCGAGAAGTTGATGGAGTCAGGGCTAGTTGATGGGGTTGATGTACAGGTTTTTCGAGCCAAGCCCGCTCCGATAGAGCTGGTGAGAAAAGCCCACACCGAGGCTCACATGGCCAACATGGAGACTGATCAATACCGAGATGTGGCCATTCTCTCTGCCGGCAGCGTGATGATGGCAGCGGAGATGGTGGCCTCTGGCCAGGCAGAGTCCGCCTTCGCCTTCACCGGAACCGCTGGTCATCATGCTTCAAGGGGAAGCTGCTGGGGCTTCTGCTACTTCAATGATGTGGCCATCACCATACTGCGCCTGAGGGAGATGGGATTTGAGCGCTTTCTCATTGTGGACGTAGATCCCCATTTCGGTGATGGGACGCGGGACTTTTTCCGGGACGATGCAGATGTATTCCATATCAACCTGCACAGCGGCACAGGAGAGGAGCATGACCCCCTAAGAAACAATTACGATATCGGCCTCACTTTTGGAGCTGATAATCAGAGTTTCCTCTCCGCTCTCAAGAGCGGCCTGGAATTGGCAAAAGATTTCGATTTCCAGATGGCCTTTGTCATATTTGGCCATGACTCTCACCAGGACGACTATGGTGGATTCAACCTCACCTTCGAGGCTTATCCCAGAATGACCCAAATTATTAAGGAAGCTGTGGGCGATAAGGGTCTGGTCTTTGTCCTCAGCGGTGGGTCCTGCGTTCATGTGGGAGAGAGGGTCATTCCCGATGTCATCAGGGTGCTGTCAGGCAGGTGGCCTTATTGAAGGTGGCCTCCAACTGTTATCCATGCCTTTTGGACCGGGCGAAGTTCGAGTGCGATATGGTCTTCTCCGAAGAGGAGGACAAAAAAGCGACAGTGGAAGAGCTGCTGGACTTCATAGCTTCACATAAAGGCGGAGTCCCGGCGCTGATGGGTACGGAAAGGGAGTTCATCATCAAGAGAAGGAGCGGAAATGCAGATCCATATCGGAAGCTGAAGGAGGAGAGCAACCAGGTGGCAAGGGATCTTCTGCCTGCAGCAAAAGAGTTTTATGAACAAGCCCCGGACAAGCTCGAAGCCCTGATCAGAATCGCTTCCGCTGCCAACTCCATGGAGTTTGGGGTCAAGGGACACGATTTTGATAACTCCACATTCGCCAGGGTCTTTGCCGGCACCCTCCAAGAGAACCTGCATGCTGATATGGATGAACTGAAAAGGCGTCTGCAGTCGTTTGATAAAATCCTTTATCTGACAGACAACTGTGGCGAGGTCATATTCGATCTGTTTGTGATCGAGAAGCTGAAAGAGATGGGCAAGAAGGTGGTGGTGGGCTCGAAGTCGGAGCCCATCATCAACGATGTCACTGTCGCGGAGTTGAAAAGTTTCTCGGAAGTGGATGTGATAGCAACTGGCAATGTGGTGGGAACAGCCTTAGAGCATCTGAGCGAAGAGGCTTCTCATCTCCTCTTCGATCCCGAATGGCTGATACTATCCAAGGGCATGGGCAACTTCGAGACTATGACCGAATTCGACCAGAGGCTGAAAGGCAGACTGATCTACATACTGCGGGCCAAGTGCGAGCCGGTAGCAGCAAAACTGAATGTTCCCAGGGGGTCGCTGGTGGCAAGGTCAATTTAACAGTAGTTCATATCCACTTCTTGCTGGACTGGCTCCTCCGGCTCAGGGAGGATCGACTCAATCAGGGAGAAATCCATTTCGAGATCAAAGAGATCTCTTATGACATAAAGGAGGTTAATTGCCGCTGGAATATCGACCAGATCTGACCCTGAGCTCGTCCCCAGCAGGCAATAGCCTCTCATATTGTAAAGGGGCGCAAGCCCCGCCAGTAGGCCGTTCATGCCGCCTATAGAGCCGCTCCTGAGCAGGGGTATCCCGCAATCCTGCAGCAGTGTGGCGGATTCGGGATCTGTGGCCGTACCGAGTATGCTCTCCTCTGTCTCCCCCACAAAAGCGGCAAGGGTTATCACATCGGTGACCCCTTCTGATTTCATTGCCTGCAGGATATCTCCTGCCAGCCCATGCATCCCCAGCACATCCAGAGGCTGGGCATCCCCGGAGAGCACGAATATGTTGTCTTTATTCAGGGAACGCAAAAGCTCTGCGTGCATGAGCTCAGCCTGGCTCCCTGAGACCACAATCTGAGGGGGAAAAGAATGGGAAAAGAAGGGTTTAACGATACTGCATCCCAGCGCGGTGCTGATAAAGTCGGCAGCCACCTTGCCAACGCTTCCAATGCCGGGAAGGCCGCAGATGCAGGCAATTCGAGACTCGAACATCAGCAGAGTCTGGGATGTGCAGATATAACTTGTTTTCGCCGGAATATCGATCCGCCTGATCCAGACAAGGATCGATTTCCGGCAAACGATAGTGATTCGCTTTACTTGCCTATAGCCTCGATCATCCAGTTGATACCAATGGTCTCATTGGTCGCGGTAATCAATTGAGCTGGTTCGAGACCTCTGTTGCTGTAGAGGAAGGAATTGCCTGTTCCGCTATCTTCTTCCACGGCTACGACCATTCCACCCCGGTCGTAGAAGATCACATAGAACTCTTCCGGGACCGTCAGTGGCGGAATCTCTATCAATCCGTAGAACGGGCCCTGATAGGAGAGGAAGTAGCCGTTCTGAACATCTGCAAACTTATATAAAAGATTTAGATTTTTATCCCTGATCTCAAGGAGGAAGTTGCTGTCTGCCGGAAAGGTCTGAGTGGTATTATTAAAGCCGCTCCAACCCAGCACCTGAACCCCATATAGCTTCCAGCCGGATTTGGGAGACTTGAACTTCACCGCCTCTCCATCGTCCAGGCCATCAAGCCCAAACACATCTACTATTGAGAACAAGCTGAGGTTCATCTCGGTTACATTCTTTCCGCTATCCTGCTTGAGAATGGTCATATCTGACCAGGAGAACTCTTCTGCGGCAATAGCTGCAGAGCATATTGCCATGCAGAAAAGTCCAAACATAAAAAAATTGATATTATTCAATTAATCACCTTAATATCCTTCTTATCATTCGCCCACCGCTCTGATGATCCAATTAACCTGGGTCGTCACATTGTTCGCATCGGTGAACTCGACCGGTAGAAGCCCCGAATACAGACTATCATAGAAATAGGAATTGCCCGTGGCATTTTCCAGCTCCATTTCTATGAACATCGAGCCCCGATCATAGAAGATGACATAGAATTCATTGCTCACTGGAATGGAAGGCAGGTCTATTGCCCGGAGAATTGGGACCGGAAAAGTAAAATAAGCATTCTGAGTATCTGCCATCCTGTATAGAAGATTTAGATCAGCATCTCTAACCTCAATCAGGAAATTTTCAGAATCAGGGATTGATGAAGTATTTCCATCGAAGCCGTTCCAGCCTGCAATTCTGACCTGTTTCAATCTCCAGCCGGGATTGGGGGCTTTGAACTTGACCGCTTCCCCCACAGAAAATGCGTCCATATCCATAGCAACACTGTAAAGCGTCATGTTCATCAGGGAGAGATTTGTTCCGCTATCCTGCTTCAGGACGGTCATTGTCGCCTCTGAGCTACCTCCATCATTTTGAGATACTGCAGTCCCGAATAGGGATATAAAACATAAAGCCAGAACAATTGAGATAATCTTTTTCAACCGATCACCCGAGCAGCTAATTACATCCGGTCTTTATAAAGATGATGCTGGATTCAGATGCAGAGATGATGCTGGATTCAGATGCAGAGATGATGCTGGATTCAGATGCAGCCAACTGCTAAAAGCTTCCATACCATCTGCGAGGATCAATGCCTAAAGAATTTTCGATTCAGCAGTATGCTTAATAAAATCGTTGCACGATAGTGACAGATATCTTTACCTACGATAATATCGACTCAATAAACCAGAGTGATTGAGATGTTTCCAGGTTTAGGAGGTTTAGGAGGACGGGGCGGCATGAGCCCCAAGAAAATGAAAGGCATGCTTAAGAACATGGGAATAAACATCGATGAGCTGGAAGGTGTCACCGAGGTCATCATCCGCATGCCTGACAAGGAGATTGTGTTGAATAACGCTTCCGTTGCGATTATGGACGCCCATGGGCAGCGCAGCTATCAGATCTCTGGCGATGCCACAGAGCGCCCTCTATCCAGAGCAGCAGCAGAAGCGGAGAAACCTATAGAGATTCCCGAGTCCGACGTGGATTTGGTGGTTTCTCAGACCGGTGCGAAGCCCGAGGAGGCCAGAGCGGCCCTAGAGGAGGCCAAAGGCGATCTGGCAGCGGCCATATTGCTGCTATCTCCGAAATGATGGGCCTAAAAGCCTTGCTCAGAGCCTAAAAAGCCCTGCTTGGGAGCCAACCGGAATATCAGGCGGTCATATGAGCTGCGAGAGAGAGGCCATTCGCGATCCAGTCCATGGGTCCATCCCAGTGGACCAGCTGGAGTGGCAGATCGTCCGCTCCCGTGCGGTGCAAAGACTGAAAGGGATAAAGCAGCTGGGCTTGGTGGAAGCAGTCTATCCCGGAGCTAACCACACCAGATTCGAGCACTCTTTGGGAACCATGCATATGGCAGGGAGGATGGCCGAGCACCTGGCTCTTTCCAGAGATGATATCCGCAAGGTCCGGCTGGCCGGCCTGCTCCATGATCTGGGCCACTCCGCCCTCTCTCATGCTGTAGAGGGGGTCCTGGGACGCAACCCCGAGATCCAGCCACTGCTGCGAGGCAAAAGAGCTTCCAGGCACGAGGAGTTCACTCAGGATATAATCTCCTCTCACCCCTTCGGCAAAGAGGCCATGAAGATCGCAGAGGAGGATTTCGGCGATGCAGACAAGCTATTTGCTGAGGTTGCCGAGATCGCCAGGGGTGGGATTCCGCCCCTGGGCCAGATCATAGTGGGCGACCTGGATGCAGACCGGGTGGACTTTCTGCTCAGAGACTCCCTTCATTCTGGCGTAACCCTGGGCCTGGTGGATACCGACCAGATACTGCAGTCCCTCACCATTCGTAAGGGGAGGATAACCCTGGCCGGCCAGGGCGACTACCGGGCAGAGATGTCCCAGACAGCAGCAGAATCAATGCTCATCGCCAGGGCCCATCACTACAATGCCCTCATCTATCACCCTTCAGTCCAATCCATAAGGGCTATGCTTCTTTTGGCTCTGGAGAAGGCTCTCGCCAGGATGGACCAGGACGAGGCTCAGAGGAGGATAGAACTCTTCTTCCGGGAGTACACCGATCCTGACCTTTTGCGATTCATCTGGGAGAAGGGAGATGACACCTCCAGGGAGCTCATCCAGCGGATTAAGTTCGGCCAGGAGATCCCTCTCGCTGCTAGGTTCGATCACCGCTCCCTGGCCCCGGATATCAGAATGGCTCTGTCCACCATCTCCCGCCACGGGAGGATGAGAAAGCTCTTTGAGGATACCCTTTGCAAAAAATACGGGGCCCTGGTGAGCATCACCACAGGCAGCGGAGTCCCTCGATCCATGAGGACCGGGGCAGACGGCTTTCTCTATGATGAATCCGCCCTGGCAGCAGGATTGGTCAAGTCCCTGACCCGCCAGATCGCCATATCCTTCTTCTCCGACGACCGGCCGGAGATCTCTCTGCAGGAGATGAGGGAGCAGTCGGCAAAGCTGCTCACATTTATCCGCTCTGAGAACTATCTTCCCATTGACGGTCTGCTGCTGCTTTTCTATACCTTACACAACATGCTCTCCGAGAGATACAGCGAGAAGATACTTGTTCCCCGGATCAGAAACATAACCTGGCTCTACCGGACGGTGGCCAGGTTAAGGGATCTGGGCCCTGGTGGCCTTTCCGGCTTATTCGATTACTCCTTTCATTCTGAATACGGATTTCCCTATAGTGAGAGGCTATTTGAGGATATCCAGATTCTGGTGGCCAATGGTATGATCTATCAGGACCAGAGGCATTATGAGATGGAAGGCCAGTGGCTGCAGAGGTATGAGTACATGCTTACCGCTGAGGGAATAGGCTATGCCAAAGAGGTTGCCTTATCCTACAGTCGGGAATGTCAGATGCTTCAGGATCATCTTCGGCTGGAGAGGCATACCATTCCCTTCGATGTGGTGAGCCTGAACATCAGAAGATACACCGGAACGAGAGCTTGAGGATGTCATCTCGAAGCTAATTTATCAATTAAATCTTTCAGGCCGGCAGAGGATCAAATAAGTCCACTGCCAGCCCAAAACCAGCCCATATCTCAGAGATTGATTTAAATCTAGCTCATCTTGCCTTTGGTGAAAGGTGCGGTCCGGGTGAACTCGACCTCTCTAGAAGGAGTCCAGTCGTCCTTCAGGAACTCATAGATGTTCCCGCCAACAACGGTATAGTTGGACATGCTGGCGTTGGTTGTGGCATTGGTTTCATTCTTCAAGAAGTCATAGATGGCATAGGTCGTGTTAGCGGTCTTATTGCTCATCGCCTTCTTCTTAAAAAGAGGCTCGCTGGCATAAGGAGCTACGAATGGAGTCGGTACCCAGCTGTCGTTCAGGAAAGCGGCTTGTGAAGGGGGGACCAGTAGAGAAGTCTCTCCTTCCTTGAAGGTTGTTGTCATTTCGAACGGTGCAGGATCTTTGCTCATGCCGCCTGGCATAAGCCCGACCAGAGCAATCAGAGCAATCATTACAAGCATAATATGTCTCATGTGCCTGCATTATCTATCAGGTACCAATAAAGCTTTCCGTCGGTTGGGGCTATATTCTGGGCGATTGGTGGTGATACTTAGGCTTCCCGGATCAGAGCATTCGATCACTCTCTAAGGGCCTTAAGCTCTTCTGTAGTCGATTCTGGATGTTCAGACAGATATTTTGCCACATTCGGCAGGTGGACGAGCTTGCAGTCGATGCAGCTCCAGAACCTTTTGCCCCTCTTCGTTATCACGAACCTGCCCAGCTCCTCATCTTTGCAGGGATAGAGGGGACAGAAACAATGGGTGCAATCCTGACCCTCGAAATGATGGCAGGGATAGTATTCGCAGTTGGACCTTCCCGTAGCCATGACCGGCTGATCTAGCGCCTCCCTGATAAGACAGGGGTTGTCGGTCAAGAGACCGTCCGCTCCCAGCCGCAGAAGCCAGGATGCTTGAGCTGCTGTATTGACCACGCCCGGATAGACTTCCAGACCCATCTGATGTGCCTCCTTGAAGAGGCGAGGATTGACTCTCTTGGGAAATATGGCATCCGCTTGAGCCCAAAGGGCCAATTCCACTGGCTTTATGGGCAGAGAGGTGATGATGATGCCGGTTTTAAGATCGGAGATGTGTTTGATCTCGCGCAAGCTGGCGTGAAAAGAGGAGGTGATGATGCTCTTCTCTTTAGGCACGGCTTCCGCCACCAGGGCTTCCAGGCCCTCTTCTCTCATCTCTATCACTACCCCCAGCTCCAGCTCTCTTGACAAAATTAAAGCCTCGGCCAGAGTGGGAACCGGCCTGTTTCCGACATGCAAGGCCTGGATCTCCGTGCAGTCCAGATCCTCAACCTTTCCCTTGCCATCTGTGGTTCTGTCCACGCTCTCATCATGCATCAGCACGAGCTCGCCATCACGGGAGAGCCTCACATCCATATGGACATAATCCGCCTGGCAGGATTTTGTCGCATTTATGCCCTCCAGGCTGTTCTCTGCAGCCAGCGCGCTGGCTGTGCGGTGGCTTATCAACAGAGCCATTGAATAGAATTTGCCTGGAAAATATATCACCTTTTGCCTGATACTGGCAAAGGATTATACAGCAAGAGAGATAATCGGTATGTGAATGCTTGAAAATCTAGAAAAGTTTACCAGGCTTAAGAGGGATATCGCCCAAATAAATGTCGATCCCCTGCAGAGAGGTGGAATACTGACTCCCGAGGCAAGGGCTGCTCTGATAGAGTGGGGCGACGGCTACTCGATCTGCGATTTTTGCGCCGGGATGCTCGATCATATCAAGAATCCTCCAGTGGAGGAGTTTGTGCATAGCGTCCTCCCGGAGTTCCTGGGCACAGACGAGGTTAGGATAACCCATGGCGCCCGAGAGGGCAAGTTTGCCGTCATGCATACCCTGTGCCAGAAGGGGGATTTTGTGGTGATGGATGGCAATGCCCACTACACCTCGGTTCTAGCAGCGGAGCGAGCGGGACTGAATGTGGAGTATGTGCCCCCAAGCAAGGAGCCGGATTATGCCATAAGCCCAGAGGGATATGCAGAGGCTATAGAGAGAGCCTATGAGCGGAAAGGGAATGTGACACTTGCCCTTGTGACCTACCCCGATGGCAACTATGGAAATCTGCCTGATGCGCGAGCGATCGCTGATATCTGCCACGATTACGGCGTTCCCCTCCTCCTGAATGGCGCCTACTCCATCGGCCGGATGCCGGTCAAAGCAGAGGAGCTGGGGGCGGATATCATCGTAGGAAGTGGCCACAAGTCCATGGCCGCCAGCGGGCCGGTGGGCGTCCTGGGAGCCTCGGAGGAGTATGCCCGGATCATATTCAGGCCCTCCGCCAGCATAAAGAACAAGGAAGTGGAGCTGTTGGGCTGCACAGTGAGGGGAGCGCCTCTCATAACATTGATGGCTTCTTTCCCGGCGGTGGTGGAAAGGGTGGGCCGCTGGCAAAAGGAGCTGGAGAATGCCCGCTGGTTTTCCCGTGAGATGGAGAAGATGGATCTGGTGCAGGTTGGGGACCGCCCGCATAACCACGATCTGATGTTCTTTCTGACAGAGAGGCTCTATAATATTTCGCAGACCGCCAAAGGAGGCCGCTATTTCCTCTACCGGGAGATGAAAGATAAAGGGGTGTGCGGCATCAAGCCTGGCCTCACCCGCCAGTTCAAGCTGAGCACATATGGCCTCTCGAAAGAAGAGCTAAATAGGGTTTTGGGGGCGTTCTCCGACATCATCAGCTCTCACGAAAGCGCCGGAAAAAAATGATAAACCAGCATGACCAATCGAGAAAGATTCTATGCAGAAGCTTTATCATATACACCCGCAATTGGCAGCAAGAAGGGAATAAAAACCGAACCTGAAGTCCGGCCAAATCTCCCTGTCGCTGGCCGCCATTGCTTTCGGGGTAGTTTCCATATCTCTTATATTATATTTATATCAACCGGCTATGCGCAGACCAATGAGACCTCAGTTTACTGGTTCATGAAAGGATACGACCTCTGCAAACAGGAAAGATATAACGAATCGCTTGAGGCTTATAATAAATTAAGTTGATATCGGTCAAGGCTAAGGCAGGCCGCTCCCTCCCATTCCAATCGGTATCTGGCTGAGGTCGCCGACGCCGGTCAGTATGCGAGTTGCATCCTGTCGGACGTCGTGGTAGTAGCCTTCTGAGCCAAAACCCGATTTTACTGCCACCTGGGTCTCCATCGGGGCCTCTGAGCTGCTCGGAGCGCTCTCAACTAATGCCGGCTCAGCCTTCGGGGTTATGACCGCAGGGGTGTAGCTGGATGTATCGGGATTGATCCATATGGCCACGAAGCTGCCCCGCTCGGAGATCGCCCCGTCTTTCACCTTCAATAGATCCCCTCTTATCGACTGGTTCAAAGAGTCATATGTCCCGTTCAAGCGGGTTGAGGTCTCCACGCTATCCTCAAGGTAAGTCAGTACCAGCTCCACTCGGTCCTCTTTTACCGATCCGATGACCACCGCATTCCAGGTATCCTGGCCATCGGGCTCATATTTTGCCTGGCCGTAGAGGATCTCATTCTCCTGGTTAAGGGCCATTATCACCTGACCGATCTCGATACCTGAAACCGACCAGATGTAGCTCAGATCGGGAACGGACGGAACAGAAATCGATACGGATTGACTCAAATTGGAGGACGCATTGACCTCAAGGAAAGCATTCTCCTCCACATCCTTTAAAGATGCATTTCCAGGGAGAGAATCAATTGATAGCAGTGCCGGCTGCGATCCAGCTGGCCCGGAATTTGCCATATCAGCGCCTGCACCGTCCGCCTCCTGGGCGAGTGAAGGACTGGCAGCTTCGAAGAAAAATAGCATCAGGAGAAGGATAAGCCTTCCTTTCTGCAAATATATAACCTTCATTTAGAACCACCACATTCTATCTTAGCCATAGATTCATGGCTATTTTGCTATAAGTATTCTCGGCTTTATCATCTAAGATCCCTTGCGTCATGAGAGAGCCGCCGGGAGAAATCCAACCCCTTTGGGCCGGGCAAGAGACAATCAAATTTGAGGAAAAAAGGATTTGCTGCGCCAGCCTACTGGCGCTGATCATCTTTTAAAGGGCTCCGCCCATGCCCGGAGGAATGCCGCTCAGGTCGCCGCCCATGCCGATCTTATCCATGTACTCATGAACGTCGACGAATTTCTTTTCCGTCTTCTTGTTGGCGGTCTCATTTACAGCTGTAGCTGAGGTACCTGCGGTATTGGTGACCTCTGCCGGAGCAGGTGTTACCACTGCTGCTGGTGCCTGTACCGTTGCAGGGGTGTAGCTGGAGGTGTCCGGATTGATCCACATGGCATTGAAGGTTCCATTGTTGACGATCTTGCCCTCCTTCACCTGGGTGAAGTTGCCGCTGATGGCCTCATTGGCGAAGATCCCTGACAATCTGGTGATGGTCAATGCGTTATCCTTCATGGTGCTCATGGTCAGGTCCACTCTGTCCCCTGCCACTGAGCCTATAACGTCAGCATTCCATGATGTTCCGCTGTCTGGCTCATACTTAGCTCGTCCGAGTAGATCGCTCCCATTCTGCTCGATGACCATGGTGATGGGGCCGGCCTCAATTCCAGAGAACGACCAGATGTAGTTCAGATTTGGAACCGAGACGGCTGGTGTCATATTGCCTGCGGCAGCGGTCGCATTAACGATCTCGTTTGTCTCATTCAGAGGGACGCTCTCATTTAAGGGCAGGGTGGCGTTAAGATCGACAGCTGCCTTTATGCTAGAATTATCATCCGCAATGCTTGTATTATTATCGGCGGTCTGCCCCAGGGACAGGCCTGCGGTCAGTAATGCAAGCAACAGGGGAAGAATCATGTATCTTGTGCTCAATTATTAGCCTCCAGTATCACACTATTGGGCGATAGACTTTTCGTCATTTGCCTACAACGACCCCAATCATCTCCTCCTTTATAAGCCTTTGTCGAGCAATGGCCGGCGAAGACCTCGGGTACAGGTTGAACAGAGCTGATATCTCCGGAGAAAATAAGAAAAAGGTTCTTCGCTCTTCCCTGTGGGCCGCCTCTACAGACCGACCTGATCATTGGCCATTTGTTGCCTCTTCGGTTGTTCCTATCTATAGCACAAAAAATGAACTGCAAAGACAAAGAAACACAAATAAGTCTCTCTATATCGCTGATTAATCTTCATATTGAGGATAAAACATTTGTGTTTTTGTGCATTTGTGGTTTTGAGTTTGAGTCACAATGCCCACACAAAACAGCGAGGAGCCCAGAAAAAGCTTCTTCTGGCGAAAGGGCTCAGATCCAGAAAAACACTGGTGAATGCATACTGTGCTGATGAGTGCGGCTGGATATCAGCATCTGGTCGATGGTGATCAATAGCAGCTGCGCGAGAGTGCAAAAGCACTTTAGCGCCATTCAAATAAACTTGAATTAAATAATGTAGCGTTGATTTAATATACCCGGATCGCTGCACTACTGCTCATGCCAGAATGGATCTATCCCGATTTCGGGCCGCTGCCCAAGCGACCTCTATTCCTCTGCATCATATCCAATACGGACACCGGCAAGATTCCCGGCCTCTCAGCTGCTGGAACCACACCCGAGCTGACAGATTACACCCCAGGTGCAGACGCAGAACTGGTGGAGACCAATGAAATTATCACCATGCCTGAGCTGCCTGAGGCTCCAGGGGGCTCTCCCACCCCAGCGGTGGTGACCAAAGCGGCCCTGAACCTGACGGGCATAAGCTCCTTATTTGTCGCCTCAGGGCTGCGAAAGAAGCCCGCCGTCCCCTACGTCGAGCTGGGGGGCCAGCCAGGAGGCGACATCCGCAAGCACAGCGCTCTCGATGATCCCCAGGGGACATTTGAGAGGGCCAGGAGGCTGGGAAGCAAGCTTGCCCGGCTCTCAGACTGCATCTTCATCGGCGAGTCAATAGCAGGCGGCACAACCACCGCTCTGGCCATCCTGCGGGCCCTCGGCTACAGGGAAAACGTGAGCAGCAGTTTTGCCTCCAATCCGACCAGTCTCAAGGAGCAGGTGGCAGCAGAGGCCATGGCCCGGGCGGGATTGACTCCGGGCAGCCTGAAAGACAACCCCATGGAGGCGATAAGGGAGTTGGGCGACCCGATGATGCCCTGCGCCCTGGGTCTGATCAGCGGGCTTTCTGCCAGCAGCTCGGGCAGATCCGAGAGCGATCCCAAATGCCGGGTGGTGCTATCAGGAGGAACGCAGATGGCAGCGGTGCTGGCTTTGGCAAAGGCCCTGGGACTAGAAGGGGACATATCCATTGCCACCACAAAATACATCATAGAGGACAGGAGCGCCGGCTTCCGGCAGATAGTGGAGGCTACAGGCAGGCCCTATTACTATGCCGATCCGGGCCTGGAGAACTCAAAGATTCCCGGGCTGCAGGTCTATGCCCAGGGTTATGTCAAAGAGGGAGTGGGCATGGGCGGAGCGAGCCTCCTGGCCGGCATATATGGATTCTCTCAGGAGCAGCTGGTCCGTGAGACCGATCGGGTATTGATGACGGTCGAGCTTCCCAAGAAGTAGGACCGAGGTCCAAATTATGAAGGCGGCAGTGCTGAAAAGCCCAAAGAACCTGGAGCTAATGGACCTGCCCGATCCCAGGTGCCCTCCGGGAGGAGCGCTGATCAGGGTAGAGGCTTGCGCTGTCTGCGGAACGGACATCAAAATGCTCGATCAGGGGCACCGGGACCTGCAGTATCCCCGCATCCTGGGGCATGAGGTCGTAGGCCGGATAGAGGAGATAGATCGCAAGGCTCAGGCTGGCGGCCATCGCATCAGGGCAGGTGATCTGGTGCAGATCTGGCCGGGAATCGCCTGCGGACGCTGCCCAGCCTGCTTGCGGGAGGCGGACAACCGCTGCCGGGATATGAAGATAATCGGCTTCAACTGCGACGGCGGATTCGCCGAGTACCTGGCCCTCCCCGCTCAGAGCCTTTCTGAGTCATTTGGCATTTGCAGAGCTCTGAATCCCCTACCCGAGAGTGTGGACCCTGCCCTCTTCACCCTGACCGAACCTCTGGCCTGCTGCATCAACGGCCAGGAGCAGGCCAGGGTCAGAGAGGGTGACTCTGTCCTGATCTGGGGCGGCGGGCCCATCGGCGCTCTTCATGCCCTGCTGGCGGAATTGAATGGGGCGGGAAAGATCCTGCTAGCAGAGAGGCTGCCTGGCAGGATCGAGGAGATCAGGAGGCATACCTGTGCCCAGGTGATCGACCTGTCCTCAAATAATCGGGACGAGAATGGCCGGGACCTCCTCAGGGAAGCGGAAAGGGCAATTCTAAGCGAGACCGATGGCCAGGGAGTGGACTTGATCCTCACTGCCACCCCGGAGGTGAGGATCAGCCTAAGGCAGATGGGGCTACTCGCTCCCGGCGGGAGGATCTGCATATTCTCCGGGCCCCGGCCGGGAGAGTACGAGGAGACGATCAACCTGCGCTCTATGCATTACCTCGAGCAGACCATCACCGGTTCGTACGGCTGCAGCAGCAGGCATAACCGAATGGCTGCCCGCCTCCTGGAATCCAAGCAGGTAGAGGGGGACTGGATCATCAGCAAGAGAGTTGATCTGGACCGGATCGGGGAGGCGTTTGAGCACTCCTCCAGGCGAGCAGGATTGAAGTCTGTGGTCTGTGCGGTTTGAAAAAAGATGGGGCTCTTCGCTCTTTCCTATGGGACGTCTCTACAGACTGACCTGATCATTGGCCTTCTGTTTCCCCTTCGGTTGTTCCTGGAGATAGAACAAAGAATGAACCACAAAGACACAAAGGCACAAAGATGTATCTTAATATCGCTGATTAATCTTCATATTGAGGATAGAAACCTTTGTGATTTTGTGCCTTTGTGGTTTTGAGTTTGAGTCAAAATGCCCACACAAAACAGCGAGGAGCCAAAGGTAGCCTGAAGCGAGAAATAATAGTCTTTAAAGGACGAAATGGAGGGAAAGATCACGAAAGATTTGGTAAAAGCGGTATCGGAAGAGAGCTTGAAGCACTTTGGAAGGAAGGTGGACGATCTGATCAAAGGCAAGAGCCTCGCCAGAGCTGAAGCCTATGACCTATTCCGCCAGATCCTGAAAGACGAGCAGCCGGATCTGCAGCAGGGGGCGTTTCTGGCCGCCATCACCGCCAAAGGGGCCAGCGCTGAGGAGATCGCCGGCATCTGGGAGGCGATCTATGAGGTGGACACACTGAAGGTCAGACCCGATGTCCAGGGGCCGCTGGCGGAGAACTGCGGCACGGGCATGGACTCGATCAAGACCTTCAACATCAGCACTGCAGCCTCGATTGTGGCCGCCGCCGGTGGGATCAATATGGCCAAGCACGGCAGCCGGGCGATAACCTCCCGCTGCGGCACAGTGGACATGCTGGAGATGCTGGGAATCGATGTGGACTGCGATGTGGAACTGGTGAAAAGGAGCATCGAGAGGGCAGGGATCGGTATCTTCAACGGTATGAGCGGCAAGGTTCACCCCTCTGCCCTATACAGGATCCTCTCTCAGATCAGGTTCGGCACCGTTCTGAACATCGCCGGCTCCCTGGCCAATCCCGCTCTGCCCGCCTACGGCGTCCGCGGGGTCTACAGCCGGGAGATGGTCCTCCCTATCGCACTGGCGATGAGGGAGATCGGCTACAAGAGGGCCTTTGTGGTGCACGGCAGAAGCGCGGATGATCTGAGGGGGATGGACGAGCTCTCCACCCTGGGGAGAACGGATGTGGCGGAGCTGACGGAAGAGGGAGAGATCAGGGAGTACTCCATCCATGCCCAGGAGCTGGGCCTGGAGAAGGGGGATGAGGCTGCCCTTCTCAATAGCGGGGATATCGAAGAGGAGGCGGTAAGACTGCTTCGGGTCCTGTCAGGTTTAGACCGGGGAGACAGAAGGGGGATCGTATGCCTGAATGCCGCCCCTCTGCTCTGCATAACCGGCTGCTCAGAGGACCTGGGAGAGGGAGTGGAGAAGGCAGAAGATATCATCGATAGCGGACGGGCGGTAAAGAAGCTGCAATCCTGGGTGCGTGAGCAGAACCATGATCCTGGGGAGAGGATGGAGAGGCTGGAGGGGATGCTGGAGCTGGCTTATGCATGATAGAAAATTAGTTTTCAAAGGAGCACAGCATTTTCTTTCTGTGCCCTTTTGTGCGCTTTTTGTTCTTAGCACAAAAAATGAACCACAAAGACACAAAGGCACAATGATGTCTCTTTATATCGCTGATTAGTCTCCATATTGAGGATAGAATCCTTTGTGTCTTTGTGCCTTTGTGGTTTTAAGTTTGAGTCACAATGCCACAGAAAACAGTGAGGAGCCAGCCAATTTAACCTATCACAAATGGCGGAAAATCACAAAGAACGCATCGAGACGATCAAAGATGATTTTACGCTCCTTCCCCGAACACGGCCCATAAATTAGGATCCTGAATAGCGAGGGGCTTATCTAATTAGACAGCAATCTTTTGTCATTATCTTTCAAAGGGTGGAAGTCATGAATTATGGCACATTGGTCTTGTATGATGGGAGCACGGTCTTAATAGAGGTCGACAGTCCAGAGAGGGAGGGGGTCCGCTTCTCAGATGTCGCCTTGGCTGCAGATGGAAGGACAATAGTGGCAGGGGAGGCCTCGGGGAGAGTCCATTTTCTGAAATTGGAGAACGCTTGATCCTGCTAGAAGAGAGAATGAAGATGCTAAACCCTCGAACGCTATCCCCGTACCCTGGAAACATTCTCTCGACTCCTCGCCATACCCTTGAAACATTACCAAAGCGTCACTGATATTTAGCATAATAAGAGATCAATCCTCCATATAACTGCCACATTCTCTGGTGTTACCCATGGACTACGACCCCGGCCGCTGGTGCAGAGAGCATAAAGGCATCCTGATCCTAGCCCTGGCTGCGGTCCTCATGACTGCTTACTATGCCTTTCCATTCTTAGACGGCATAATCCTGGGCAGCGTCTTCGCCTATGTGGGCCGGCCCATCCGGGACAGGTTCGGCAAGAGAAGGAGCCTGGGCTCTCTTGTTGCCGCCATCTGCGTTGTAGTCCCCATATTTCTCATGCTGGGCCTGGGGACCCTCGAGGTGGCCGGCCAGATAATAGCCCTGGCCAAGAATCAGGAGGCTCTCAGATCCTGGTTAGGCATACTGATGCAGCAGACGGCAGTGGATATCCCACTGTGGGCCAAAGAGAGCCTGACCACCGGCCTGGAGAATGCCTTCGGCCTGATCGCTCCCCTGGCGGCATCCATTCCCATCCTGCAAATAGGCAGGGTGGCCTCCCTGGGTATAATCAACTTCCTCATCTCCTTTCCCATCTGCTACTTCATCCTCCTGGACGGCGAGTCCTTCGTGGGGTCCATGATATCCCTCCTGCCGGAGGGTGAGATGAGGGTCCTGGAAAGGTATATGGAGAGAATCGACCGAATTTTAAGCGGCATATTCATCGGCACCGTCTATACCTCAATCGTGGGAAGCCTGATCGCGGCGGTCATATTCTATCTATTCGGCATCCCCAGGCCCATAGCTTTAGCGAGCATAGTCTTTATCGCCGGCATGGTGCCGGTTCTCACCTCCTGGGCGGTAATAGTCCCCCTGGCAGCCTACCGCTACTTCACCGTGGGCCCGGAGGGAGCACTATTCTTCCTGGTCATCAGCTCCACTCTGATCTACCTCCCCTCAGAGCTGTTCATAAGGCCCTACATCGTCTCCACCCGATCCTCGCTGCACCCCCTGCTGGTCATGCTTTCCTTCTTCGGAGGAGCACTGGTGGCCGGCATCGGTGGCTTCTTCCTCGCTCCAGCGGTTATAGGGGCGATCAATGGGATTTATCAGGTACGAAGGGAGGAGATGGCCCTGGACAAGGATTTGAAATGAGGTTTTATATCGAGACCTTCGGCTGCACCTCCAACTTCGGAAATTCCCAGGATCTGGCAGAAGCCCTGCAGGAGATGGGCCATGTACCTTCTGGCCTGGAGGAGGCCGATGTGGTGATAGTGAACACCTGCGCGGTCACGGAAAGGACGGAGAGGAAGGTTCTTCGCCGGCTACGGCAACTGGATGGCAAGAGGCTGGTTGTAGCCGGCTGCCTGGCGGCGGCATCGCCAGATTCCATTTCCAAGATAGGCTGCCTGGGGTCCATAGGCGTCCTCAAGGATTCGTCAGCCGAGAGGATCTCAGAGATCCTTGAACAATCACCGGCACTGTTGCAGCAGGCATTGCCCTCGTACCCCTCCCTGGCATCAGCCCCAAAGCCCCTCCCATCAGCTTCTAAGAGTCTCCCCTCGGCCTCAAATCAGCTTTTGTCTCCATCACCCTCAATCGTTCCGCCATCTCTCGCCAATGCCATGAACCTCTGTCGCATCGTCAATGTGGCCGAGGGATGCACTGGAAGGTGTAGCTATTGCATTGTCAGAAAAGCGAGGGGCCCTCTCTGCAGCCGGCCGCTCGATGATATCATCGCGCGGATAAGAAGCCTGGCGGCGGAAGGGGTGGCTGAGGTACAACTGGCCGCCCAGGACATTGCCGCGTACGGCTTGGATCTGGACGCCAGCCTTGCCGGACTTCTGGAGAATGCAGCTCAAGTTCCGGGCCGCTTCAGGTTGAGGGTAGGGATGATGAACCCAAAAAATATCCCTCCCCAGCAAAATGAGCTGATCAAAGCATTCAAGAGCCCGAAGATCTACAAGTTTCTTCATATTCCAGTTCAATCCGGCTCTGACGATATCCTGCTCAGCATGGGGCGCGAGTACAAAGTGAGGGAATTTCTAGAAATTGCTCAGGCCTTCCGGGAGAGTTTTGAGGATATCACGATAATCACTGATATAATTACAGGCTTTCCAGGAGAGACAGAAGATGACTTCAATTCAAGCGCACGGCTCCTGGAACTTCTTCAACCGGATAAGGTCAATGTAACTCGATTTTCCAGCAGGCAGGGCACAATAGCAGCAGATATGTATGATATGCCAGATCGAATAAAGAAGGATCGTTCGAGGGTGCTTACGGAAATGTGGATGCAGATCGCCTCTGAGAGAAACAGTCGCTACTTGGGAAGGGTTTTGCCCTGCGTAGTAGTGGAAGAAGGGAGAAAAGGCACCATGAAGGGCAGGACGGCAAACTACCAGGGCGTGGTGATAGAAGAAAAGGTGCCACTGGGGTCATCATTGATGGTCGAGATCACCTCATACAATTCTTTTTATCTTTCTGGGAGAGCCATTAATTGAACCAGTAAAGAATATTCATTAAATATAACCCAATGCTTCAATCCAAGACAGGTCTGCTTTATCTTGACTCTGTTCTATGGTATCAGATACATGTAATAAATAAAAGTAATGGATTTTGGATGATATTTGATTGCCCCTGATAATTCTGAGGGGCAAACACCATAAATAAGAATGAAAACACTCGAATTTTTTTAAAATAATGCTTCGATGAGCATTATGCATACCATTAACCTTATAAATAATGAAAATAATCATTCCTGAAGATGCTTCTTAGAGTCCATCCAAATGGGTCAGCTGGGGTTCTATAACACTTTGATGTATCGAAATGAAGGAAACATCAATTGTAGGGATGGATCTATGATCATCAGCAACTAGAGGAGGTAATGAAATTGGCTGAGCAAAAAGCAACTGCAAAGACGGCAGTATTATTAGAGGAGACAAGAATATTCGAAGCACCCAAGGATCTGGTTGAGAACTCCAATGTTATGAAGTGGATGAAGGAGAAGGGGTTCAAGACAGAAAGAGAAATGCGCCTTTGGTGCTCTGCCAACTACATTCAGTTCTGGGGAGAGATGGCCAAGACCTACGCCGACTGGTTTGAGCCTTGGTCTTCCACTCTGGAATGGATTCCACCCTATGCCAGATGGTATGTAGGAGCAAAGTGCAATATCACCTACAATTGTGTCGACAGGCATGCCAAGGGCGCAAAGAAGGATAAAGTGGCATACATATTTGTTCCTGAGCCCATAGATCAGCCCACTCAGAAGATCACCTACGGAGATCTTTATAAAGAGGTCAATAAGTTCGCCAACGGCCTGAAGAGCCTGGGGGTCAAGAAAGGGGATAGAATAACCCTTTATATGCCCATGATCCCTCAGCTTCCCATAGCCATGCTGGCTTCTGCCAAGATCGGTGCCATTCATTCCATAGTGTTCTCAGGATTCTCCGCCGGCGGCCTGAACAGCAGGATTTTGGATGCAGAGTCCAAGGTGGTTGTTACCACCGATGGGCTGTATAGGCGCGGAAAGCCCATTCCTCTCAAGCCGAATGTGGATGAGGCAACATCGAACACCCCAAGTGTGGAAAAGGTGGTAGTGGTCAAGAGAACGGGCATCGATGTCCCCATGAAGGCGGGCAAGGACATCTACTGGCATGATCTGGTGGCAGGAAAATCAGAGGAGTGTGAGTGCGAGAAGATGGACTCTGAGGACCGACTGTTCATCCTGTACACCTCTGGCACAACCGGCAAGCCCAAGGGCATTGAGCATGTCCATGGAGGCTATCAGGTGGGTCCAGCCCAGACTCTGCACTGGGTCTTCGATATAAAGGACAATGATGTCTGGTGGTGCACTGCTGATATCGGTTGGATCACAGGCCATTCCTATATCGTTTATGGGCCACTGGTTTTGGGCTGCACAGGCATCATGTACGAGGGGGCTCCTGACTTCCCGGACTTTGGCCGCTGGTATAAGATCATCCAGGACAATAAGGTGTCAGTATTCTACACTGCTCCCACCGCAATCAGGATGTTCATGAAGGCGGGAGAGGAGTGGCCCAAGAAGTACGATCTATCCAGCTTGAGGCTGCTGGGATCTGTGGGCGAGCCTATTAACCCCGAGGCCTGGATCTGGTACCGAAAACACTTCGGCGGTGATAAATGCCAGATCATGGATACCTGGTGGCAGACGGAGACAGGCACATTCCTGGTCTCACCCCTACCCATCACGCCCTTAAAGCCAGGATCTGCGACATTCCCATTGCCTGGATTCAATATCGACATTCTGGATGAGGATGCCAATCCCGTCGCTCCCGGCTCAGGAGGCAATATCGTCAGCAGTACACCCTGGCCATCCATGCTCAGAGCCTTCTACCGCGATCCAGAGAGGTACAAGAAGGAGTACTGGTCGACCTATTGGGAGATCAGGCCTGGTACCTATCTGGCAGGCGATAAGGCCACCAGGGACAAGGATGGATATTTCTTCATCCAAGGAAGGATCGATGATGTACTGAAGGTGGCTGGACACCGGATATCCAATGCCGAGGTCGAGTCCGCTCTTGTCTCCCATCCCAAGGTGGCAGAGGCAGCAGTTATCGGCAAACCGGATGAGGTCAAAGGAGAGGTGATCGTGGCTTTCGTTATCCTCAGAACGGGAGCCGAGGAGAGCGAAGACCTAAAGAAGGAGCTGGCAAAGCACGTTCGTTCCGTGCTCGGTCCAGTGGCCTATCCTGAAGTGGTCTACTTCGTCAAGGATGTGCCCAAGACCAGGTCCGGCAAGATCATGCGCCGGGTCATCAAGGCCAAGGCCCTGGGCAATCCCACCGGAGATCTCTCTGCCCTGGCAAATCCAGAAGCAGTAGATGCTATACCGCTCATCAAATGAGCTGGAATAAATTTTTTTTATTTTAATTCTCTTTTTTCATATTCATTTGTGAATGATTCACGCAAGGCCGTCTTAAGCTCTTCTGTGCAACGTGGCAAGTGCTAAGAAATAAGTTACCAATATAAGGTTAAATTATGATAATTATCAATCATAAATTTAACTTAGCTCGATAAGTTTATAAATGAAAAAGCAAGTTAATTATCGATCGCTACAGTATTCCCAATAGCCCCATTGGTAGGAATTTTAACCCTCCAATAGGTGATAAGCTATGCCAGATGGCTGCATTTTGGGCTGGCCCCCTGGCATCTAGGTGGATCGATGGGGAGTTGGGAAGAGGGGGGATTTAAAGGAGGCTGTAAATTTGGCTGAGCAAAAAGCAACAACATCTGTTCTATATGAGGAGACCAGAGTATTCGAGCCGCCTAAGGATCTGGCAGAGAACTCCAATGTCATGCAGTGGATGAAGAAGAAAGGTTTCAAGACCGAGCGGGAGATGCGTGCCTGGACCGGACAGCATTATATCCAGTTCTGGGGAGAGATGGCCCAGACTTATGCCGACTGGTTTGAGCCCTGGGCACAGGTATTGGAGTGGAAGCCGCCTTATGCTCGCTGGTTTGTGGGTGCCAAGTGCAATGTGGCTTATAATGCAGTGGACAGGCATGCTAAGGGGGCCAAGAAGGATAAGGTAGCCTATGTATTCGTGCCTGAGCCCGTCGATCAGCCTACAATAAAGATCACTTATGGTAAGCTATATGACCGGGTAAACAGGTTTGCAGCAGGACTCAAGAGCCTGGGTGTGGTCAAAGGCGACAGGGTCTCCATCTACATGCCTATGATCCCTGAGACTGCAGTGGCCATGCTCGCCTGCGCCAAGATCGGCGCCATCCACAGTGTGGTATTCTCTGGCTTCTCTGCCGGGGGCCTGAACAGCAGGATTCTGGATGCAGAGTCCAAGGTAGTGGTCACTACCGATGGCTTCTTCAGGCGCGGCAAGCCCTTGCCACTAAAAACCAATGTGGACGAAGCAACCTCCAACACCCCCAGCGTGCAGAAAGTGGTGGTGGTGAAGAGAGCGGGAATCGATGTCCCCATGAAGGAGGGAAGGGATATCTGGTATCATGAGCTCATCGGCATGAAGGATCCTGATGATTGGAGAAAGGATCCCCCGGATGTCCAAGCGATCGAGTCTGAGCCCATGGATTCAGAGGACAGACTTTTCATCCTCTATACCTCGGGAACAACTGGCAAACCCAAAGGCATTGAACATGTTCATGGCGGATATTGCGTCACTCCAGCTCAAACCCTTTCCTGGGTTTTCGATATCAAAGAGAATGATGTATGGTGGTGCACAGCAGATGTGGGATGGATCACCGGCCATAGCTATGTGGTCTACGGACCCCTCTGCTTGGGTGCGACGAGCATCCTATACGAAGGATCGCCCGACTATCCTGATTTTGGCCGCTGGTTCAAGATCATAGAGGAGAACAAGGTTAGCGTCTTCTACACCGCTCCCACTGCCATCAGGATGTTCATGAAGGCGGGGGAGGAGTGGCCCAAGAAGTACGATCTGTCCAGCCTGAGGCTGCTGGGAACGGTGGGCGAGCCCATTAACCCCGAGGCCTGGATCTGGTACCGGAAATTCTTTGGTGCTGACAAATGCCCGATTATGGATACCTGGTGGCAGACAGAGACGGGTTGCTTCTTGGTCTCGCCTCTGCCCATCACGCCCTTAAAGCCGGGATCCCCGACCTTCCCCTTACCCGGATTCAACATCGACATCTATGATGAAGATGCCAATCCCGTACCACCCGGCTCAGGAGGCAATATCATCAGCATGACTCCCTGGCCGTCCATGCTCCGGGCCTTCTACAAAGATCCCGAGAGATACAATAAGGAGTATTGGTCGACATACTGGGATATCAGGCCCGGCACCTACCTGGCAGGCGATAAGGCTACCAAGGACAAGGATGGATACTTCACCATCCAAGGCAGGATTGATGATGTGCTGAAGGTGGCTGGACACCGGATATCCAATGCCGAAGTCGAGTCCGCTCTGGTGGCTCATCCAAAGGTGGCTGAGGCTGCGGTCATAGGCAAGCCGGATGAGGTGAAAGGCGAGGTGATTGTAGCCTTTGTCATCCTCAAGACGGGAGTGGAACCCTCTGAGGATCTGAAGCCCGTACTGGCAAAGCATGTCCGTTCGGTTCTTGGTCCAGTGGCTTATCCTGAGGTGGTTTACTTCGTCAACGATGTTCCCAAGACCAGATCCGGCAAGATCATGCGCCGGGTCATCAAGGCCAAGGCTCTGGGCAATCCGGTGGGAGATATCTCTGCTCTGGCCAACCCCGAATCTGTTGACGCTATCCCGCTCATCAAGTGAGCGGGAATATCTTTTTTCATATTGATTTTTGGAGGGTTCATTGCCAGATCAAATTCACAGGGAAGTTATCTTGCTCGGCTGGGAGAGCGAGGAGAATCTCGGACTTCGCTATATCGCTGCTTATCTGCAGGAGAATGGGGTCTCTGTAGAGATAGTTCCCATCGATGGTTTTGAAAGCAGAGCTATATCAGAGAAAATAAAGAAAGCAACACCGGTTATCGTTGGCTTTTCCATGATTTACCAGAGGATGCTTTCGGACTTCAGAGAATTGATCGCATCTCTCCGCGATGATGGTATCGAATGCCATTTTACCATGGGCGGTCACTTTCCCACCCTGGAGTACGAGAGGACCTTGAGGTGCATTCCGGGACTTGATTCTATCATCAGACATGAGGGAGAGCTTACCCTTCTGGAGCTGTACCGTCATCTGAGAGATCGAAAGTATTGGCCGGAGATCAAGGGATTGGTCTATAGGAGAGGTGATGAAGCCAATCAGATCCCTGAAAAAACGGAAATCCATGTGTGCGATCCGAGGCCTCTGGTCCGAGATCTCGACGTTCTTCCTTTTCCTCTGAGGAATGGTCCGGTTCGCAGACACAGGGGATTGAAGGTTTCCTCAATGATAGCCAGCCGCGGCTGCCACTATGATTGCAGCTTTTGCAGCATTCAAGAATTTTATCGGGGATCGCCGGGGCCGAAGAGGCGGTCCAGGTCCCCTGAGAACGTGGTTGGGGAGATGCGTTCTCTCTTCGATTCCGGCACCAGAATATTTGTTTTCAAGGATGACGATTTCGGGATGAAAAGCCTCTTCCAGAAGGCATGGATAGAGCGGTTTGCGTCCAGCCTCGAAAAGGTCGGTTTGGCAGAGGAGATCCTTTGGAGAATATCCTGTCGAGTTGATGAGATAGATGCTGATTCACTCAGGCTGCTGAAGAGTGCTGGCCTTGGTTTTCTATATCTGGGAATCGAGTCCGGTAGCAATGAGTCTCTGAACACCTGCAATAAGCATTATACTGTGGATAAGATATATGAATCTTTGAAGGTAATAGAAGATGTGGGAATCGATTTTGAGTATGGATTTATGATGTTCGATCCCTATTCGAGCCTGCAATCAATCAAAGAAAATATAGAATTTCTCAGAGAGCTCTGCAAAGGGGGAAGGGCTACCGTTCATTTCACCAAAATGTTTCCTTATGTAGGGACTAGGATCGCTGATGATCTGAAAAGAGAAGGAAGGCTTAAAGGACACTTTTCAATACCGGATTATAGCTATCTGGATTCCAGGGTTGATCAGCTACAAACATTTTTTAACACTAGATTCTATAATGTATTGTATGACGACCGCGGTCTTATGAGCAGGCTCTCTTTTGCACTGCTTGATTCCGTGGTAGTGGAGCGATTCTTCTCTGAAGTCTTCGATGGCCATCGCTATTATGCGGAAGCAGCGAGATTGACGGACTGGTTCAATTGCTCAATGCTAGATGCCATGGAATTGGCAAGAGGATTCATGGAGTGCCGTAGTCGTGAGGAGATCTGGAGGGATTGGCCCCTTTTGGAGGAGATGGTCAGTGATAAGGTCTCCATTCATTGCTCAATAGCTCAGGAGCTGGAGAATTTGATCCCAGGAGACTCTTTGTCATTTGAGAACTGGAATGAGCGAATTCTTTTGTAAATTTTAAAATATAATCAACATTTACGTCTAATGTGAAAAATAATTATTATGAAAGACAATGATAAATTTATCTCGATAACTTTATAAATGATCACGTAGGTCTCGATGCGATGTTTACCGACTCCCCTTGGCGCGCTAGGTGTGCAATTAGGAGGACGGTCAGGCCAGTGGAGAGGTTCTGAAGATCTTGAACTCTCTTGAATTTATAAAGTCTGACCAAATCGGGGGCCGGAAACGCCAGATCTAGATTAGAAGGAGGTATGAAATTGGCTGAAACAGCAAAGACAGCTGCTCTGCAAGAAGAGACAAGGATTTTCAACACCCCTCAGGACATAATTGAGCACTCCAATTCCTATCAGTGGATGAAGAAGAAGGGATTCAAGACTGAGATGGAGATGCGCAAGTGGTGTTCTGACAATTATCTTGAGTTTTGGGACGAGATGGCTAAGACCTATGCGGACTGGTTTGAGCCCTACACCAAGATCATGGATGACTCCGGGAAGCCCTACTATAAGTGGTTCACCGGCGGAAAGATCAATGTAGCCTACAATGCCGTGGACAGGCATGCACTGGGCAACAAGAAGGACAAGATCGCTTACTACTTCATCGGTGAGCCCCTCGGCGATACCAGGGATATCACGTACGGCCAGCTCTACATCGAGGTCAACAAGATGGCCAATGCCCTCAAGAGCGCTGGCGTGGTCAAGGGAGACAGAGTTGTTGCATATCTGCCCATGATCCCCGAGCTGCCCATCACCATGCTGGCTTGCGCCAAGATCGGTGCCATTCACACTGTCGTCTTCTCTGGATTCTCCTCTGGCGGCCTGAACAGCAGGGTCAACGATGCTGAGGCCAAGGTTGTCGTCACCGCTGACGGCTTCTACAGACGCGGCAAGCCACTGCCTCTCAAGCCCAATGTGGATGAGGCCCTGAAGACTGCACCCTCTGTGCAGAAGGTAGTAGTGGTCAAGAGGACCGGCGTTGCCGTCCCCATGCAGGAAGGACGCGATGTTTATTATGATGATTTCGTGAAGGGCCAGTCCGAGCAGTGCGAGACCGTCAAGCTCGACCCAGAAGACAGGCTGTTCATCCTCTATACCTCCGGCACAACCGGCAAGCCCAAGGGTATTGAGCATGCTCACGGCGGATATGCCGTCACTCCCGCTCAGACTACTGCCTGGGCCCTGGACGTCCACGATGATGATGTCTTCTGGTGCACCGCTGACTGCGGATGGATCACCGGCCACAGCTACGTGGTATACGGCCCACTGTGCCTCGGCGCTTCCAGCATCCTGTACGAAGGCTCTCCCGACTTCCCCGATCTGGGCCGCTGGTGGTCGATCATTGAGAAGTACGGCGTCACTGTATTCTACACCGCACCCACAGCCATCAGGATGTTCATGAAGACTGGCGAAGAGTTCGTGAAGAAGTACAATCTGTCCAAGGTGAGAATCCTGGCCTCTGTGGGCGAGCCGCTCAATCCAGAAGCCTACATATGGTTCAGAAAGAACATCGGATCTGACAGGGCACCAATCATTGATACCTGGTGGCAGACTGAGACAGGATGCCATGTCATCGCTCCTCTGCCCATGACTCCCGAAAAGCCCGGCTCCGTCACATTCCCCTTGCCTGGGTTCAACACCGATATCTACGACGAGGATGCCAACTCCGTGCCACTCGGATATGGCGGCAACATCGTTCAGAAGACCCCCTGGCCAAGCATGCTCCGTGCCTTCTTCAGAGATGAAGTCAGGTACAAGAAGGAGTACTGGGATATGTACTGGCAGATCAAGCCCGGCACATATCTGGCTGGAGACAAGGCCACCCGCGATAAGGATGGCTACTGGTGGATCCAGGGCAGAATCGATGATGTACTGAAGGTTGCAGGACACAGAATCTCCAACGCTGAGGTCGAGTCCGCCGCTGTCAGCCACCCCAAGGTCGCTGAGGCAGCTGTGGTCGGCCAGCCCGATGAGGTCAAGGGCGAGAAGATCGTCGCCTTCGTCATTCTCAAGGATGGAGTTGCTGAGTCCGATGAGCTCAAGAAGGATATCTCCACTCACGTCAGGAAGGTCTTAGGCCCGGTCGCATACCCGGACAAGGTCTTCTTCGTGAAGGATGTGCCCAAGACCAGGTCCGGCAAGATCATGCGCCGTGTGATCAAGGCCAAGGCCCTGGGCAAAGAGACCGGAGACCTTTCTGCTCTGGCCAACCCCGAGTCCGTAGACAACATCCCGCGCATTGACCTGTAAGCGGGATATCACCCTCCCTTTTTTTAATTAAAATTTAGCCACCCAAACAGAATAAATTAGACCGGAAAAATTAAGTAATATTATGGCAATATTCTTTTATTGATAATATGGGTGAACCAGGGAAAAACGTGAAAAAGATAGTCTCCATCAATCCTGCCACGGAAGAGATTAACAGGGAATTTGATTTCTATACTGAAGATAGGATTAACGAATCGGTTGAAAAGGCGAAAGCTGCATCTTCAGATTGGAGAAGCCTAGATGTTTCTGATAGGGCAGAGTATCTCAGGAATGCTGCCAAGGTGTTACGGAGAAGAAAGAAAGAGCTGGGCGAGATCATCACCCTGGAAATGGGCAAAACCATAAGGGAATCGATCCAAGAGATCGAAAAATGTGCGCAGACGCTTGAATACTTTGCAGAGAATGCTGGGAGATTTCTGGAACCAGAGATTGTAGAAACAGACGCAAAGAAAGCATACATCTCATTTCAGCCGCGCGGAATCGTGCTCGGCATTATGCCCTGGAACTATCCTTTCTGGCAGGTGATTCGCTTTGGCGCCCCGGCTCTGGCAGGTGGCAATGTCGTTATCCTCAAACACTCAAGCTATGTACCCATATGCGCTTTAGAACTTGAAAAGGTCTTTCTAGAGGCTGGTCTCCCTGAGGGAGTCTACCAAAGTCTGCTGATTGATGCATCAACAGCATTGTTGCTTATCAGTAGAGATGAGATAAGCACAGTCTCCTTTACAGGCAGCCTTTCGGCGGGACAAAAGGTGGCAGAGGTTGCGGGGAGGAACATGAAAAAGGCAATCTTAGAGCTAGGTGGCAGCGATCCTTTCATCGTGCTTCCGGATGCTGATATAGAAAAAGCTGCAAGAGTTGGGATCGGCAGCAGGTTTCTCAACGCAGGCCAGAGCTGCATTGCTGCGAAGAGGTTCATAGTCGCCAACAGCATATCGGAAGAGTTTACCTCAAAGTTTGCTGAGTTCACCAAGGAACTCAAAGTGGGGGATCCCATGGATGCAGATACTGACCTAGGCCCACTTGTAAGGAGGCAGCAGATAGAATCCCTTAGCGAGCAAGTGAATGAGGCCTTATCAAGAGGCGCAAGAGCTATTCTTGAAGGTGGCAGTCTAAAAAGGAAGGGATTCTTCTATTCTCCTGTGATCCTGATCGGCGTAACAAAGGACATGAGGGTTCTAAAAGAGGAGACGTTCGGACCTGTGGCAGCCATACTCACTGTGAAAGACGAGGCGGAAGCGATAACGGCTGCAAATAGTACCGAGTTCGGTCTGGGCGCAAGCATATGGAGCGAAGGACGAGGAAAAGGCTCTTGCACTGGCAGCAGAGCTTGAGTCGGGGGTTGTAGCTATAAATTCACTCGTCAAGTCCGACCCCCGCCTTCCTTTCGGAGGGGTAAAGAAGAGCGGCATAGGCAGGGAGCTCTCTAAATTTGGACTCTATGAATTCATGAATATTAAATCCATATCGTTGAATTAAAATGAATGGCAGCTACTTGTAAGATGCTTTGAGAATTAGAGTGCAGAACTGCTGTGTGCCCCCTGATCAAGGCTCGGGCACTGGGAGAGAAGATAGCCGATACGTCCGCTGCCGTCAACCCCCCAAGCGGATGCATGGGCCTCACCACCAAGACACCAAGGCACAAAGAAAAGTTCTCTGGAGTATATTTCCCACACAATTTTGCGAATAGCCGGAAAAAATTCGCCAGGCAGGTCGAAAATCCTCTGCATAGGCCTGGCAAAAGTCTTGAACTGTTTGGCTCTTCGCTATTTCCTGTGGGGCCGCCTCTACAGACCGACCTGATCATTGGCCTTCTATTGCCACTTCGGTTGTTCCTGGCGATAGCAAAAAGAAAATTAATCACAAAGACATAAAAGCACAAATATGTTTTTTTATAAAGCTGATCAATCTTCATATTGAGGATATAATCCTTTGTGAATTTGTGACTTTGTGGTTTTAAGTTTGAGTCACGATACCCACACAAAACAGTGAGGAGCAAACTGTTTTTATGGGGCTCGAAGGATATTGGATTGGATTGGATATAACGATTCTACACAGACTGTCTTTTTTTGTGTGCGCCGCGAGTCAGCCCTCCGGGCCTCCCGCGCTAATGCCTTGGGCCCCCCTCAACGCCGGGGTGGCTTGGATATAATCGGGGCGAGCCGTTGAGGGTTCTGGATCTGGATTATATCACAGTCAATATTTCCCAGGTGGGCCCGGCTGAACTGCAAGACCGCCCAGCAAATCAAGTTGCATAGCCCTACGTCTCCACCGGCAGGGTTACATCCACCACCTGGCCCACCTGCCACTCCTGACTCTGTGTGGCCACCACCATCGCCCCCAGTCGAGGGTCGTAGAAGGCGATGGCAGCCGCAGGCGAGGCGTGCAACCTGTGCAGCGCCATGCCGTATTGCCAGATGGGTGCTCGGCCCTCCACGATCACTAGCGAGCCGCGAGGGATGTCTGGCAGAGGGGGGAGCGGCTCGGCTGGGGTGATGGGGGAGGAGACGGCGATGGAGTAGAAATGGCGAGGGCAGTTAATTTCTGGCCTATAGCAAAGGCCTCTGGAAGGTGATGTTCAGGATTTTTGTCTCTCGTCAGATGATGATCTGCAATTTCTGATGCAATGACCTTTGCAGCTTCATTTTCCTCAAGCGCGAAATCCTGGTGGACTACGATAAACCCGGATTCTATGAGCGTTCCTATCTCCTGATCAGCGCCATGCTTACGATATTCTTGAATCTCATGGATCTGGTCGTAAAGCTGAAGCAGTATGTGCATGCAGTCAGATTGCAGTGCTGAAATCAGCGGACCTGTATTGCTGACGACAACCCTTGGGCTCGCTTGATTCATGGTATCCTTATCAAATGAGTATTGCATATCTTCCTATAAAAAACCGCTCATTACTGATTTAGAAGGTTGATTCTTTCGCACTGCCAAGTTAGCCATAACTAACTGGCCTCAATGTCAATGCTGGGTATGCGTGATCAGTCGATCTAGGACACAGCTGTTTTTTTTTTGGCGCCGCGAGTCGGGCCTCCGGCCCGCGGGCAAAGGGGCCCCCTCAACGCCGGGGTGGCTTGGATACATCGGGGCATGCAGTCGAGGATTTTTGTGTCAATAAGACTTTTCAGCAAGCCTTTTGGCCAGATCAAGCGCCTTTTTCTCTTCTTCTATTCTCACATTTCCGCCAACCTTGTTCTCAAGAAGTTCTGCTGTGTGACGGAAGTTGAGCTGAAGGATCTCTGCCGCCTCTCTAATTGTGATCTCTCCATCCGAATAGAGCTCACAAACATAATCCAGGATACCCAGCTTGATAATCTTCTTAATGGCCGATTCCTCGTTAAGGCCGCTTTTTTTTCATGTGATCAAGGACTTTATCGATGGATTTATCCCTGGCTACCATTACCTCTCCCATCTCAAGACCTCCGATATGGCGGTTAGATATTGATCATTGGATATATGCGCTTTTTAGCTATCAATATACTTAATGGTATCTTTGCCTGTCAGGCGCTTATTATGGAAGAGATATACTATGAGAGACGAAGATGTAAGATAAGATATATTGTATTTTTCAAGTGAGTTCAGAAATTTCCTATCGTCGCTCGCTATCAGCTCGAATCCTCCGAGCCTGTAGAGTCGAAGTGATTCAACCTCGCCTTTTTCCTGGCTGGAATATCCAGATATATGAATATTTTCGGCATCTATATTTTCCTGAATTTTTTCGGCATCAGGATAACCTTTAGACTCGATGACTGTCTCCTCATAGACTCTCTTTGGTATGTATATTTCAAGCATACTGGCAATGATTTCTTTTAAGCCTATTTTTGTAAGCTTGATTAGTACATCGGAGTCCATCACGATCCTCTAATTCATTCCCATATGATCTGTCATATAAACTTGCTTCTTATGTACTTATGAATGCCCATGGCAGTCTATATTTCTTAATGCAATCGTATGTGCTGCTTTTCAGTGGGAGACGCGAGTCGGCCCTGCGGGATGTTGGCTAAGGGCCCCTCAAAGCGTGAGAGATCAGAATTAGAAGTTGATGTTTTTTTTGAATTACAATATATTAAATTTAAAATTCTCCGGGCGGGCCCCCAGATGAAAGCGTGAACTGCTTTGATGATGCTCGAAGGATATCGAATGTCATCATATTCGAGTTCTTGATGAATTCAAGCCGTTTATCAAGGCTAATTCAGAACCAAGCGGATCAATTTTTTTTGTGAGCGCCGCGAGTCGGGCCTGCGGCCCTCCCGCGCTAATGCCCTGGCCCCCTCAGCGCCGGGGAGGCTTGGACACAATCGGGGCGAGCCGTTGATTGGTTAGGATTATAAAAAAGATAATATTTCCCAGGCGGGCCCGGCTGAACCGTGAGCTTGACCTGCAGTTCGAACTCCCAGCCCTACGTCTCCACCGGCAGGGTTACATCCACCACCTGGCCCACCTGCCACTCCTGACTGTGTGTGGCCACCACTACCGCCCCCAAGCGAGGATCGTAGAAGGCGATGGCTGCCGCAGGCGAGGCGTGCAACCTGTGCAGCGCCATGCCGTATTGCCAGATGGGTGCTCGGCCCTCCACGATCACTAGCGAGCCGCGGGGGATATCGGGCAAAGGCGGGAGCGGCTCGGCTGGGGTGATGGGGGAGGAGACGGCGATGGAGTAGATGACGATGGCGGTCATTTTTCTGGCCTGATTGGGATGAATTTGATCTATTCATGTGAGCTGTTTTTCAGTGGACGCCGCGAGTCGGCCCTTCGGGCCTCCCGCGCTATGCTCTGGGCCCCTCAGCGCCGGGGAGGCTTGGATACAATCGGGGCAAAGCCGTTGATGGGTTGTGATATACTGGCACTAGTATTATCCAATCGGGGCCCGTTTGAACTGCAAGCTTGGCCAGAAAATCGAGCTGTATCGCCCTATTTCTCCGGCAAACGGCTTTGGCCCTCGACGACCACGAAAGCAGCGGGGAAGGCTAATCAGCACATCGTCGAGAGCCGCTCGCATGATCTATTCTGCGCCAGAGGTCCATCTTCCAAACGGATCGATTATGAATCGAGCCCCTTTTGTAGTTTTGCTTCCGGGCACGAAATATACGCCGCTGTAGCTCACTTTTTCGCCGGCAAAGGCATTCCATTCCCGACCTACCATTGGCTCGACGGATCCAGAGACATCCTTTGTTGGGACTCCTGTAACAGCATTGATCTGTGACTCATTGAGGGCAGCCAGAGCATGAGCAGTAATCATCTTGTCCTTATCGACTGTGAAAACAATCTTTTCGCCTTCCTCGTGCCATCGATGGCCTAATGCAGTCTTCCCTTGTCCACTGCTATTTCCCCTCCAACTTTCTGAGCAGATAGCAACACGCCCCCAGCCATAGGTGCGCTCTCCCCCCAATTGCAGGTTCTCAATTGAGCTTTTCCAGTTTTCTTTTACTTTGTCGTTCATTCCTTCATCCTTCGTCCACAGATCTCCCAAAAGGAAAACGCGATCCCCATTTCGAGCTACAGGAGAAATGAACTCTGTCTCGTGTAAGCTACCTTCTTCTGTTGAACAAGCGGAATAATCGAGCGCTGCACTGGCATAGCTATCGAGGAAAAGATAATCAAAGTTGTTATGATCCTCAGAGTCTAAGTTATGCCAAAAGAAATAAGGTTCTCTGCCATTGAGACTTGGCCAGAGGTATCCAAAGCGAAATTGATTGATCAAATTATTGCCAATTTCTTTATAATCTTTCCCCTCGCTACCTTTGCAATAGTCTCTGGTTAATCGAGCAGTAAGAGCAGCCCATATATTCTTCCCAGGCACGTATTTGCGGGTTTGCATCAGGTTGCCCACTTTACGGTAGCCGATGTGCATTGGGCTCAGCAGACGGAACTTGAGCGGATAATGGGTCCAGGCCATCCTTACCTCCTTTTTGTTCTTGTTCAGCCTTAGCTGCTTTAGCTGCGTATCTGGTATAGATTAGCATCTGCTCATAAAGGTCACGGACGAGGAGGAGTGTATCTAGATCGTCCAATATGTTGTTGATGTAAAATTGCAGAGCCTCTTTAGCATCAGAATTCTCTTTTGGGATATTTCTGTCATTCTTAAATTTAGGGAGCTTTTCTATAGTTTCAAAGAGCTGGGCACGGATGCATGGTGCTACATCATGTTCATCTCTACTGCGTGAAAACAAAAAGAGCATCATGGCATAGACGCCCTGTTCCTGAAGCACACCGAGCGCTTTTGTGGCCAGGCGTTCCACTGATTCCACTGGCTTGCTAACACCGATATTTTTTGCGCTATCAATTATCTTCTGCGCCATATCAGCTGCAATTTTGTCAAGATTAAGCGGTTGACTTTCAGGTGGCATGTCTTTCCTCCTGACAGTGTCTTTCCATGTGATTTAATTGCCAGTGATCAATATTCTTTAGCCTTCCAAATCCCCGCGTCCCCATTCCTCCAATACCAAGATGTTCCGCCCACCCCAAGCCTGAATCGATGAGTCCAATTAGCTTCAGATTCGCATCTCTTATTGTTCCTTCATTCCAATGTTTAAGTGAATCGGCAATCCATCCCCTTGCTTCTTCTTTAGCTTTTAAAAACTGAGAGTTATCGCTTGAATCTTTTATCAGATGCCATTTCTTTAATAATTCTTTTGCCTTTTCATCTTGGCTTATTAAAATTTTATCCCACTTATTTAGCCGATTAATATCAGGAAAGCTCTCACGATAATCATCTACCACAACATCCATCCACAAGAATGTAGCTCTTGGAATTGCCTCGTATGTGAATAGGGCACCATCTTCAGCGGCGCCAGTTTCAGGATTGATGGCCACAGAAGTACGAACCTCCAGGTTGCTATTAACGACTTGCGAGAAAAGTTTATCAGAGATCAAGACGGTGCGACTGCGAGCTGGATCAGGTAATCCTTCAGGTACTGTCCAATCCTCACCATCCTTTTCCACCATCAACCAACCCAAATTTAGGTGATTCTGATTTGTTATTCCATTCCATTTCGCTTTGTTGTCATCAACGCTCTGATCTTCGATGCCAAAATCCCGCAGAATCGATGGACTTGTTACCCACACCGGCCCGACCATTGAATATACGGGAAAGAGCAATAATCGAGCATCTCCTATGGAGACGACCCCCGAAAATGCGTTATCATCTTTCACCGAGCCGAAGGTATAGCATATCGGACATGTGGGCAGTCCACAATGACTTTTTCTTCCTTCTTTTTCAACTCCTTGACCGGCACATTCTCGTTTTCCATATCGATGGGCGACATATGATCGAATGGCACCGCTCAGAGAAGTTCCGGGGATCTTGGGAAGCCGGGTACCTGGCTCCCGCACGATGCTATTATCCACCCGTCCCAGACGCATCCCGCCTGTGCCGATATGCACCGGATCGGTGGTCATGAGCAGGTAGCGATAGGTGCTAAAACTCATCTTGAACCTCCTCTTTCATGATCTGTAAATGTAGCTCTATTGCATCTGTAATCCAGCCTCGAACGGCATAATCTGCCCACTGGTCGAGCCATTGCTTGCGGTCTTTTCCTTCGGCTTCCCATGGCAGCTTCTCCTTTCTATTATCTTTTTTGCCTTTAGTCCATTGGGCATTTGAGAGAGCTTCCCAGCAGAAATTCCAGAAGACATCCTTTATCGGTTTTGGCGACTTCACATTCCAATCCTCTCTTTTAACCTCAATGAGATCTCGCAGGATGTAGATCTGATTCTTGGTGAGATGACTGCTCAGTGTCTGCCAGATCTCATCCAAGTTCTCTATCTCATCTAAAAGGTAAGGGCGGCGGGAGAGGCCACAGCGCTGTCCTCGTTCGTCATAAGCTATCTCAAAGCGCCGTCCGGCACTGTCAAGCCATTGGAAGTCTAAGGTGGCAGGAGTAAAATAAATGAGATCTCCTTCTTTCAGCTCACCAGCATGCACAAGCCAATCAGGTTCAGCTGAATCATCTTTTTTCCAGGGATTGAGGGATTTGAAATAGCGGCTGCGGGGAACGGTTGCGTTTGCGGGTTCAGTGTTACCATCTCTATCTTGACTCCAGAAAACATAAGGATACCAGTTATCTGATGTAGTCCCATCGCCCATTACTGCAGGCACATACCATACGAGTTCCCGATTCATCTCCTGATGCTTCAAACATACTGGATACCACTTGGTGAATTGGCTTGAGTCTTCAGATAGATATGCTGCTTTGTGAGGTAGCATGTCGCTTTGTTCAATTACATTATCTGTGACTGTCCAGGCGCCGGGATCTCCTATATATTTTTGATCAAGCATTTTTCTTCCAGCATCAAGTATAGCCCTTAACGGAGTTCTCCTGTGAGCATAGACGATGCCTAAGTGCAATGGAAGGCGGTTTCTGACCTTGCCCATCTCTCGCTCGTACTTGGCCTTGATCTTGTTGACAACATCAAGAGCCTTATCAGCGGGAACGAGGGCCATAAAGGTGCGGGGCTCTGCCAAAATGGAGATGGCAGGAGTGTATTGGCTTCCTGAGATGATATCACTGCGATCTACATTGATCTCGCCCCACTCCTTGGCTTTTCCACCATAGCCAGTGGATTCTTCAATAGGGATGGTTCCATGAATCAGCTCTTTTAGCTTTTCAGCGGCCCAATTATTTGGGCGCAGAATATGATCCTCTTCGCTTCCATCCTTTTCTCTAGATGGTGCTTTCTTACCTGCAAGCGAGGCAAGGTAGGTCAGGTTATCAATAGTGATAAAACGACCTTTGGATTCACCACTTCTTTCATTTTCAGGATCCCAAGCAACACTCAATTTGATTCCTCTTGGCAAGACCAAATCATAGGCATGAAATGGACCAGGTGCTTCAGTTCCATTTTTTTGCTGGATCTTGCCTCTTATCTCCAAACGAGGGCCAGCCAATCCAACTACATTCCCCATAAGCGAATCATGCAATTCTCTGTTTTCATCAGTGGGATAGACCTCCTGCCAGAAACCTCGTGTCGTCTCCCATATGCGGCGCAGTCGAGCAAAGGAGGGATTTTTGGCAACCTTTTCGGCCTCTTTGCTATCGGAATTGGCAGGATTGCACACTGCCATAGTGCGAACTAAGTCGCCGCTGAGCCAGTGGGATAGGTCAAAGCAGCCCGCTACTAGAGCTAAGCGTCCATTAGCGTCTGCTACCTCATCGATCCAAATTGTAGTGCTGAGTCTCTCTCTGGCCCATCTCATGGAGCGATCATCGCGACGCTGCTCGCATATAGAGCAGACTCCTCTCTTGATAGCTTTGCAAGTTTGGCAATCCGTTGGACATTCTTTCTTCAGTGTCTTACGACGATAATGTTCTAGCCGATCATGCGCACCATAGCCCTGGGGACGTAAACCACAGACGGTGCAGATTTGCTCGAAAAATTTGGATCTCCTATCTCCAACTTCCGTCTCTACTGGAATCCAAGCATTTCTGACATAGCTATTATCGGAATAAAGAAAATTTTTTTGAGATAGAATATTTGAAATTGGTGGCAATTTACTCGTTCCATCCCATTCCTCACTAACTGGCCCCATCATCGGAACAACCTCCCCTCTAATTCCAAGAGATGCTTCTCCATAGACAGTTCCCTGTTGAAAGACATCTAGAATGTGCTTGGATAATGGACTGCTATCAATCTCAACATCAAGTAAATTCTTAATATCCGGCACTACAAAGATGCTTCCATTCTCATCCCTATAAACTTCTAGACTTAGAGGATATGTTTCCTCCAAGAGCATTTGAACCCGATTTAATGCATCACTAAATAAAGCACTGCGAGCCAAAAGATCAGGAATGCCGGGAGAAATTGTTAGATATTTCCAACCATCGATTTGGATATTAAGAAGACGCCATTTCATGTCTCTTGGATGGCGCTTTTCTTTCAATAAGCAGCTTCGAGCTAGCTCCGATTTGTATAGAGCAGCGACAATGAATGACCAATCCCATAGAGTAACTTCATTTATGGGCCAACGATTATCGCCAGGTGCTCCTTTAAAGCTCTGAGAAATCTGGCTAATGAATTCCCGACGAGAATTATTTTGACAAATAAGTACATCTTTTAATTTATAATCTAGATTTGATATCTTCAGGCGATTGGCGCCAAAAGGAGAGCAGACCCAACCCGATATTCCTCCATCCGCTATATCCTCTTTTTCCATATGAGCAATCTTATGAGAGTGGCCCAATGATGCAGCAAGATGCGTTAGAGTATCTAATATTTTTTCAAAACTTTGATACTGTTCAGCAACCAGAGGACGTCCCCAAAGGATCAGCTCGCCTAAGCTGGATTCTCCGATATCTGGCAAATTCACTTCTTTCTGGATAAAAGACAAGTCTTCCGATAATCTGCTAAGGGTCTTCCACAAAGCGGTATCATGATTAGCCTCTTCTAGCTTAGCGCATTGCCCCCGTTCGTGAGTTAAATTGGACCACCATCGCAGATCATTCAGATCATTCGGAGAGAAAATGGCCTTATGGGGATTTGCTCTGGGATGACCTTTACAGTTAGTAGTTATCCCCATGCCATTAGGCTCTAGGAATGCATCAGCACACTTTCCCATATCATGCAACCACGCCGCCACCTCCGCCTTTAGCAGTTGATCGCGACAATTTCTAAGCTTCTCTAAATCGTTCATGCTGCCTCCTCCCGCCAGGCATCTTTCCAATGCTGTTGAAACTCGGCTTCGGGCCTAATAATTGCATCATCCCAACTGACATCTGCCACTCCAAATCCGCTGGACGTTTTGGCCCCAAAGCCATAATAGGTCATCATCGCCTTCACCCCTCTAGCTACCGCCCTAAGATCTCTTTTGGTCTCGTCGTCACTCAGCTCTGGCTGTCCTGTCAATGGAACGAAGAGCAGACTGAAGGTACCATTGGTTCCCTCTGGCACACACTCGAAGTAAATGGGATTCTTTCCTGCGCCAGTCTCTCGATCATGTGGATTAATTACTTCCAACCCAATTTGATCGAAGTAAGTGGGATAAAAGTGAAGGTTGCCCTGAAATCCTTCTATATCGCCCTGTTTGTATCCTCTACTGACAAGCTCGGATTTAAACGCTTCCGCTATTTCTTTTATTTTGGAATTCAGGGTTTTCCCGGATATTTGTTCTGATTGACCTTCATTAATACGCGATCTCACGAGATAATGTGCAAGAGCCTTATTTAAAAAATCGCCTGTACCATCCTTTTCGTTGCCAAATAGATGATAGAGGCGAATTCGCTCTTCAGTGAACTCTTTTTCATCGATCTTCCCATTTCTGAGATCTGAAACAAGCTCCTGCACCATCGCCGATCGCAGCGCGCCTTTCCACTGGCTGGGAGCGATATAAGGGACTTTGAAGACCCACTCCTTCTTGACAGGGTTGTCGATTATATAGAAGTCGGTGTCGTCCCGGCTGATGTATGGCTTGCTGAGTGTG